>FZPS01000186.1_pt118 | contig 33662 bp, 33 predicted proteins | sample 1817821 | NCBI WGS metagenome assembly FZPS01 (sample SAMEA104158645, study PRJEB21678) | metagenome | place: Germany | collected 2015-04-21
GGAATAGCAATACATAAGGAAGAATTAATGCAATAATCCATTCAAATCCAATTCTAAAGATTCCATACTCTCCAATAAGTACATTACCCCACATTCCTGAAACCTTTAAAATATCTACAAATATTTTTTCAAAAAATGGAACAATTATGTTATTTACCAATGGAAGTAATAAAACAGCTCTAAGTGCCTTTCCAGCACCAATTACTATTGCAATACTTAATAAAATAACCAATATTGAATATAAAACTCCTGGCCAAGGTTTTAATAATTGTTGACCAAATTTATCTAAAAAATTAGCTTCCTGACTAGTATAACTAACAACTTTATCCGTAATATCTTTAGATATTTTCCATAACGCTTTTGTATCTATAGGATCTCCTATAGGTTTTTGTTCAATAGAATCAACCTTAGAAAAAACTTCTTCCATCTTTGAATCTAACTCTTCAAAACCTTCTTGCTTTACTGCAACTGTAGATATTATAGGAGCATTTAATTCTTTAGAAAGAAGTTCAACATCAATTTTCTTTCCTTGTCTTTTGGCAACATCAGATAAATTCAATGCACAAATAATAGGTTTGTTATAACGTTTAACTTCTAAAAAAAGCTTTATACTTCCTTCTAAATCAGCAGCATTTAAAACAAATAGTATTCCATCAGGATTGTTTTTCAAAAATAAAATCGCAAGCTCTTCAGCTTCGTTACTAGATGTTAAAGAATACGTTCCAGGAACATCAATCATAGTAAAATTATTGCCTGCAAGAGTAAAATCACCCTTCATATAAGAAACAGTAGTTCCTGCATAATTAGAACTAATTACATGAACTTTTGTATAATGAGTAAAAAATACAGATTTTCCTACGTTAGGAGCACCCATCAATAAAATAGTTCTGTTATTTTTCATTAAATCTTGGATTTCTTTGTTTTCACTCATAGAGATGCCTCCTTAACAAATATTTGTTTTGCTAAGTTTTTACCAATTGCTATATTTCTAGAACCTAAAGATATAGAAACAGGCCCTCCAAAGTTATAGTGGCTTTCAACTTTAACATACGCACCAGGAAAAACACCAATACTTTCTAATGTGTTTTCTTCTGGTATTTTAACCACATTATAAACACCACCATTTTTTGTTTCATATAAATTAATTTCCATAGTAAAATCTCCTTTTATAATTAAAGTTAGTATACGCTAACTTATTATTAGCTTATGCTAACTTTATCTCATTATATTTCATTTGTCAATAAAACAATTAGATGGCTTTCATCATGTTAAATGTGGTTATTCTTTATTATTATCAAGTTTTTTATTATTTATTAATACTTATTAATTTATAGTTTTTTGTTAATATCAATCCTTAAAACTATGGAACATAACACAACTATCTTTTAACTCTACTTTTGGATTATTCACATAAAATAAACCTTCTACATTTTCAATACCCATATTTTTTATGGCTTTTGACATCATTAATTTAAGACCTAGTTTTCCTACACTATCAAAAACCAAACAACCTCTAGAATATTTTTCTGAAAGCTTTAAAACCAACGATTTTACTTCATCTTTCTTAAAATAATGAAATACACCAGCCGCAAAGAAAATAACTCCATTAGAACCATCTACTTCATCCATCCATGAATAATCATTTAAATCACAAGCAATATTCTTTTCTCTATCTTGATTAATAATTAATTTTTCACGAACAGATATAACATCAGGAAAATCAATATTTACTATATTACACAAGCCATTATCACAAGCCTTTCCCGTTTCATCTAAACCACAACCAAGATTAACAATTGTTGCTTTAGGATACTTTTTTAAATAATCTTTAATTTCCCAAATCATATCAAGTTGTCTCATTGCAGCTTCAAGAGATCCAAATTCATATAAAAATGAATCATTCTTTTTTTCTAACTGTGAAAAATCATAATCTAATCTATCACATAACTTCTTTGCATAAACATCTATATAAAGCTCAGGAAATTTTTCAGAACACATTTTTCTTCCATACAAAGGAATTATAAGAGTTTCTTGAACACTATTTTTTTCTATTTTAATCTTTTCCATAATAAATACGTACCTTTCTAATTTTGTTGACATTTATAAAATACACATTAAGACTTGCTAACATCATCAGCTTTATGATATTTCAACATGTTTTTCCAACCTTCTTTTGCTTCTTTGACAACAGGAAAAAATGGATAACAATGGTATAGATTCTCTCCTATTTCCGAAATCACCCTTACACCATGTTCTTCTAATCTATTTTTTATTACTTCATATGCAGCATAAAGCACTTCATCACTTCCATATGAAAGGTAGACTTCTTCAAGTCCGTGATAATCCCCTTTTTCAAGATAAAGCATATATTCCGGTACATTTTTTCCATGAGTCAAAATGCTTTTTGCAATTTCCATATAAGATACATGTAAAATAATATCTTTTTCATTAAGAATACGTCCTTTTCTAATAGTATCCTTATCTGTGAAACATTGCCCTGGAGAAGATGCATATATACGCTTAGGCAATTCAGCTTTCTTACCCAAAACATTTATGTATGATACAAGCCCCAGTGCAAGAGTTGCGCCAGAAGAACTACCTGTAATAATAATATCCTTAGCTTTATACGTTTCAAGCATGGATTTATACAACGGATAAAGCCAATCATACACCTCATCAATTGTATAATCTATACACAGTGGATAATATGGTACAACCATATTGCGACCGGTTTCAACAGCTATCTTCAAAGCAGTTTTAATGGAACCTGGCATTGGGTGTACAAGCATTCCGCCTCCAATTAAAAATAGGCATACTTTATTTGTCGGGTTTTTATGGGTTATGTATACAACTTTCCCTCTACAAAAATCTTTGACTTCATAGTTAATTTCACTATGCGATAGTATAGGAACCTTTGTTTTTCCCATAGTCTTTCGTGCTTCTAAAACTATTTCATCTTTATCTTTGCTAAAAAAGTTTTTTACTCCCATTTGCTTAACAACCCATTTTAGAAAGCGGTATTTAAACGACAATTTAGACATTGAACATACTACCCCTTTCTATTCCGAATTTTCCACTTGATTTTCCCAATTTTCTTTTGCTTTATCTAGCAAATATAAAGATCCACTTAATTGCCATATATTCCCTAATGTCAAAGCACCAACCACTATTGCATTTACTATTGCATAGTTACCAAAAACACCAAAAAGATAAAATATTAAACATCCTACTGGCATAGAAAATATCCAACACCATTTAGGAAAAGGACTAAATCCACCAGCAATAGCTCTTATATGAGCATAAACCTCAATAAACCAAAATACAAAGAAAGCTATGTATAAAGGTAAAGAAAAATAACATGCAAACTTTACAGCAGCAACCCAAGCAATCTCAGGAGCAGCTGCTAGCATATACTTATAAAAAAAGGCTACAGCTAAAGAAGACATATGGACACCAGAACCGCCTAAAATCAAACACCCGACCATTCCTACTTTAAACATTTCGGAATATTTTTTAGAATAAGGCTTAATTAATTTGTAGATTCCTAGATGACCAAATACAGAAATAGGTGCACCAATTAACCCTAAAATAGCTGACCAAAACATCTTCTCATCAGACATTGCGATATACTGACTAATCATTCCTTCTATTCCTCCAAGGCTTGTATCTCTTACACCCCAACCTGCAAGCATATCACCTGCAAGATTTATTAAAGCTCCTAAAATACCAATCTTTAATAAATGACTAACCTTACTCCATTCTATTTCTCTATTAACTTTATCCATAAATACACCTTATTTAAAATCAATTTAACAGTAGGTTAGCTAACGCTAACTGTATATTCTTATTATATTACTTTTTTATATTTTTTAAATATATTTTGTTTATATATAGGAAAACAAAACCTCAATTATTAATATATTCTGTATACAAAGTAATTTCTTTTATATTGTTTTACTTTCTTTTTATAAATTCTCCAAATCTTTTTAAAAAGTTTTGACCTTATTGCATATTTTCCATAAATTAATTTTTCTTAAACGTATGTTAATAATAAAAAATCCTCCTTTACTGGTTAATCCAGTTTAGGAGGTAAACATCACTTCGATGTTATTTTTTCTTTCCTAATTCTATCTAGCCATAAATATACAAAGTATAATCCTATTACACCAAATATTACTACAGCCACCATTTTATATTGATCTAATAATTCTAATATGATATATCTTCTTTCACCTAGATATGCACCTGCAATAACTAGTATAGTATTCCATATTGCTGAACCAATTGTAGTAAAAATTAAAAATTCTCCCCAATTCATTTTAACCATACCTGCAGGTATAGAAATAATACTCCTTATAATAGGAACACATCTTCCAAAAAACACTCCAGCTTTACCCCACTTATTAAACCAATTAATAGCCTTTGTTAAATCATCATGTTTAAAGCCAAGTCTTTTCCCCCATTTACTGTCAATGAATGCGTATACTTTTTCTTCACTAAAATATAATCCAAATGAAAATAAAACAATTGCACCCATAAGTGAACCAATAGTAGAAGCGATTATTACTTCTGGAATATTCATCCCTTTGTGAGTTGTCGTAAGAAATCCACCTAAAGTTAAAATTACTTCTGATGGAATTGGTGGAAATATGTTTTCTACAGCTATTAAAAATGCTATTCCAAAATATCCAAATGTATTAATAATATAATCAATCATTAAATTTCTCCTTTTAAAAAACAAACTAAATTAAACTATACTTTATTATAAAAAGCAAGTTAAACATTGTTAAATACATACATCGCAATAGATCCTGCAATAGATACATTAAGAGAATCAAATGATTTCATTTCTATTTTTACTCTTTCATCACAAATATCTTCTACTTCTTTTCTTATACCATTACCTTCATTCCCTAATACAAAAGCCATATTTTTATGTTTTTTCAAATCATTTAAATATATAGAATTATCTAATGTTAATGCAATAACTTTATAATTATTTCCTTTAAGATAATTAATCTTAGTTATTAAATCATCCTTAATAAAATTAATATGAAACAAAGAACCTTGAGCACCTCTTAATGTCTTATCATTATAAAGATCTACACAATTTTCACTTAAAATAATTTGATTAAATCCAAAAGATAGTGCGCTTCTTATTAATGTACCCATATTTTTAGGATCTTGTATTTGATCTAATATCAAAATACGATTAGATAACACAAAATTTTCTTTTAATTTATTACATACTGCAATATATCTAACATTAGATACATTTGTACTTATCTTATTCATTACACTTCTATTTACAATTACTGTATTTTCAAAGTTAAATATGTCCTTACTATCATCACAAATAATAATAGTATCAACTATCCCTTTTTTTAATGCTTCATTTATTAAGTGATCTTCCTCAATTAAGAAAAGGTTAGTTTCATCTCTATATTTTTTTTGATGAAGTTTAATCCAATTTTTAACTCTTTCATTTTTTAATGATTCTATTTTCATTTACATTCCCATCCTAAACAACCATTCTTCCAAAACCATCTACTAGAATAATCAACATTCATATTTTGATTCCATGAAAAATCAGTTCCATATACAATAATTGTTAATTCTCCATCAGTATCTTTTAAAATTTGATTATTAAATTCAATATTATTTTTATTAATCACTATTTTTTTACCATTAACTCTTGTAATAAGTTCTTTATCATCAAAATCAATTAATTCACCATTAGAAACAACACCATAATAATTATTTTTTTTATTTTTAATAAAATCATTCTCAAATCCCATATTATTTAATAACTCATTTTCATATTCACCAATAGTTGTTTTATAAAAACCATTGTATTTAAGTAAAATTATACAATCAAATTCAGATGCATATTTCATAAATTTATAAGGATCAACTTGATTTAACAACATATTATATAAAGTTGTATTTTTTAAATAATTTAAATTTCTTTCTACTTCTTCATTATCGACATGTTCAAATTTATAGTTTTTTATTAAATATTCACTTATTAGTTTGCTGTTTTTATAAGCACCCCAATTTGTATTGTGCCATGTTTCAGAATCCATTCCAAAAGCAAAATCCATTTCTTCCGTATAATCTATTAAATCTAAATATTCTATATCTAAATCATCAGCTAAATCCCAAATAGCCATTAATGCATCATAGTTTTCTTGATCTATATCAAAAGGAGTCTTTATAAGAAGTAGTTCAATATCATTTTCATCACATAAAGCTTTTATTTTATTTAAAGATTCAACATCTTTTTCCTTTAATTCATATTTATTCTTTTTTGATTTAGGCTCTAAATATTTAAATACATATTCTTTAGGTTCTAAATTAATATAACCAAAAGAATCATAAGGAATATCTTCATTTCTTATTTTTAAATCATTAAAGTCTATTTCATTCCATCTTTGATGATACATTCTAATAGAAATAATATAATCAAAAGCAATCTTTTTATCTTCTATATACAATAAGGTATTAATTTTTTCTATTCCTGTCATTTCATCAGACGCAAGTTTATAAATTGATTCATCATAACAAACACTTTGTCCAGGCATCATTGTAAAAACATCAAGCAATACAACCTTAGGTTTTTGAGTTTTTAAACTCTCTTTTAACATTTGATATGACACTTCCATTGGCTGACAAGCACTTGCATTAATATATGCATATAAGCCTGTCTCATTATTAATTACTGCTGGATTAATTCCATACTGTGTATGAGAAGATCCTAAAACAACTACATCTAAAGTATTTTTGGGAACACTTAAATAAGCAGTCTTTAAATTATTTGAAAGCGGAGAAAAAGCCTTAGAAAAATATAAACTAAGCCCTAAGGTAATAGTTAATAAAAATCCACTTTTAAATATAATTTTAAATACACTCATCATACTAAAAATGCTTATAGATAAAATCTGCAGGATTGTACTGCGAACCATAAATCGCAAATATTAAAAATGTTGCGACCATACTTACATAAACAGTCCATCTTATAATAATGCTTCTTTCTGAGATTAAAGTTATCATTGAATATTTATATCTAATTAATTCAATAATAACAAACACAGAAATCATTATAAGCAGATAATACCATTCCCTTTCTACTAAACCTAAATTAATATAATCAAACTTTGATAAAATAAATGACCTTTTAAATACATCTATTGCATCTTCAAATTTTGGTATTTTAAAAAAGACAAACAATATTGAAACTAAAATATAATTTATAACTATACCTATAATTTTATTAATTTTTTTAATAATATCATTAAATTTTAAAGTATTGTAAAACTTAAAATAATAATCTTCTATTAACTGAAGTAAACCATGCCCTAAGCCCCAAATCAAAAAATTAATTGTAGAACCATGCCATATTCCACTTAATACAAATACAATTGTTGTATTAAGATGTTTTCTAAATTCACCTTTTCTATTTCCTCCTAAAGGTATATAAACATAATCTTTAAACCACGTACTTAAAGATATATGCCATCTTCTCCAAAATTCTTTAATATTACTTGATAAATAAGGTGTTTTAAAGTTTTCTCCTACTTCAATTCCCATTATTTTTGATGCACCTATTGCAATATTACTATAACTATCAAAGTCTACATAAATTTGTAATGAATAAAGAAATATCGCAATCCATACATAAATTCCAGTAAGTTCTGTATTGTCATATATATTATTAACTAATATTCCTAAAAAATCCGCAATAACCATTTTTTCAAAAATTCCAGAAAACATCAAAAAAGCTCCATCCCTACTTTTTTTATAATCAAACTTATTATCTAATGATTCCATAAAAGGTTTAAATCTAGAAATAGGCCCAGAAACTAAAGTAGGGAAAAACATTACATAATTTAAATAAACCAATATATCTTTTTCAGCTTCAATCTTTTCATTATAAACATCCATTAAATAACTAATAATTTTAAAAGTATAAAATGATATTCCAATAGGTGTTAAAATATTGCCAGTAAAATAATATGCATATTTAAAAAAGATAAACACTAATATTATTGGTATTATTATTCCTTTTTTATTAATTTTTAAAGCCACAAAATAACTATATAATCCAAAAATTAATAAAACTATTATATTCCATGATACAAAAGTTAAAGAAAATAAAACATTAAAAACCAACAAAACAAAAAGTCTTGCCTTATTTTTAGTAATATAAAATAAAACAAAGGCTATAAAGATAAATGGTATAAATTCTAAGGATGTAAAACTCATAAATATTTACCTACTTATTAAATATTTTACCTAATCTTAACTATAAATTCTACCTCATTAAAAAAACTAGTTTATTAAACTAGTTTTGTACAAAATCTAATAATGCTCTTGCGGCATCTAAGATACCATCGCATCCCTTATCAGGTAAGCCTAGACATGTATAAATCTCACCTACAAAGATTTCTTTTTCAAATAATTTATCGAACATCTTATCAATTAAAGGCATTGCAATTTCTTGCCTTTGCATTGGACCAAATGGATTTGCGAAGAATGTTGTTGATAAACCTACTTCTTGAGTAGTACCTAATGCATTTCTTTTTCCTTCTACAAATACAGGTTTTGCCTCTTCAACTGTCTTAAACTGAGACAACCCTCTTTTATCAGTATAGTTATTTGCATACATAAAACAATCTATATGATGATTATTAACTATAACCTTATAAGGCGCTGTAGGTACAACAACTCTTGCATTACTAAGTTCTGGATTAAAGAATACAGATCTATCCATATCCCTATAAGCACTTCCCATCTCCAAATCATCAAGCCTTACAAAAGCTCCAATTTCAGTTCCTTGTGCAACTATATTACCTCTATTATCAATATGAATAGAACCCATATCATCAAATATAACTTCTTGTCTATCAATAATCCCCTTAGAAATAGTAGATAACGCTTCAATTGTTTCAGATTTTCCTGCACCAGAATCACCCATGAACATTACATTCTTTTCTCTTCCATCTCTTAAATAAAGCTTAACCATTGCACCATGAATTGGTAACCATCCTCTTTGCATAACTGCTAAATTATGTAAAGTTAAAAACATCTTTTTTACATATCCAAAATATTCAATTACATCTTCAGAAGATATTTTTCCAATCCAAATATTTTCCTTTTTATCATGATAGAAAGTTGTATCACCTTTACCATCTGGATTCCCAAATAAAACAATACAATCAGGTTTTCTATTTAAACATTCAGTTTTAGTCGCAATTTCAAATAAGTTAGGACAAGCAATTATATTCCCTATAAAATCAATATGGAAATATGCAAAAGTTAATAAATCCCCAACTTTACATGGATAACAAATCCAATCATCACCATTTCTAATAAAATCTTTCATAGGATGATTGAATGTTTCTTCAAACATACCTAATCTTTTATTACTCTTAGGATGAAGAATTAGTGGTGTTCTTAACATCATTTCTGTAATAAAAGGTATTCCTTTTAAAGCTTCATATCCTAAAGGTAAATCCAAGTCATATTTTTGTAATAAAATACTTGCATTTGTACCTGCTTGTAATTGTCTAAATATTTTATTTTGTGTACCTTGTACCTTTTGTTGGATTGTTCTATAAAAATTTAAAACTAAATCATTAAACTGAGTATCTGCATCAATAAAGTTTTGGATTTGATATCCTTCATCATTATTTGCATACATAATAGAATATCTACCCATACCTCTCCAAAAATGATATGCAGTTTCAATTACATCTAATAATTTATCAGGTTCAATTAATCCAGGATGTCTAATTTCTTGAACATCTAAAACCATTAATAGTTTAGCTAATCTAGTAAGTTCTTCTTTAGCTTCTTCTACACCAGCCTTAAAAGTTAGCCACTGATACATATCATGTTTCTTTTTTTCTATATGCGCAAAAAACAAATCTAAAAAACTACTAAAACCTTCAGATGCTAGTAAATCATCTACTGTTCTACAATACTTAGTAGTGTAGTTTATAATCGCATTGTTTCTTGAATAATAATATTCTCGATTCATAATATTCCTCCATCATCGTATTATAACACGTAAAAAAATCATGTAAATAAAATTTGAAAAGAAAAATGAAAATTCTTTCATTTAAATTTTCATTTATCAAGTTCATTATAAATTATATATTATATTTACCCTTTTAAGCCATTTGATTGTCTAATCATATCTTCAACTACAATATCAAATATTTCACCAAGTGTTGAACAATACTCTAATATCTCCCAAGGTTTATTTGTATGAAAATGAATTTTAATTAATTCATCGTCCCCTACAGCTAAAAGACTATCACCTTCAAAGTTATCAATAATATAATCATTAATCTTATCTTCATTTAAACCTTTGCCTTCTATTAAAAGTTGTACATCATACCTATAATCAATCATATTACACACTCCTTATTTTTTAGAATTATATCATGTAACAAACATAAAAAAACCTTAAGTGACTAAACTTAAGGTTTTAAATTAATATTACTCAGCAATTTCTTTAGCTGCAGTTTGTCCAGCAATTCTTCCAAACACAACTATATCTGCAATTGCAACACTTCCAAGTCTATTATTACCATGAATTCCACCAGTAACTTCTCCAGCAGCATATAATCCAGGAATAATTTCTCCTTCAGTATTTATTACATGAGTAGAAGTATCTATCTTAACTCCTCCCATAGTATGATGTACAGCTGGTGCAAATTTCAATAACCAATAAGGTGCTTCATCAATTCTAAATAATTTACCACGTTTATTGAAATCTAAGTCTTTACCGCCATCAACATAAGAATTCCACTTTTCAACAGTAGCTACTAAATTATCAGGATCTACTCCCATTAATTCAGCAACTTCTTCAAGTGTATCTGCTTGAACTAAGAAACCATTTTCCATTAAATCATCAACTTCAGCTTTATGATTTTCTAATACTCCAGCATCAATTGCTGCTTGTAAAGTCATTAACTCATATGCTACAGAACCAGTTTGTTCTTTTACAGCCATAGACATTACATATCTAGTTTCAAGCTCTTCAACAAATCTTTCACCTTCTTCATTAACGATGATTGTAGCTCCAAATAATCTAACATCATCTACATAAAGTAAAGCACCTGTTTCAGGATGACATACAGGATAAAGTTGAATATATTCCATACCAACTAAATCAGCACCAACAGCCTCTGCCATTACAATTCCATCACCATCAATACCTGCCGCATTTGTAGAAAGGATAGAATCATCAACTGAAGGGTCATATTTAACTCTCATTTCAACGTTATTTCCAAAACCTCCAGTAGCTAAGATAACTGCTTTAGCATTAAATTCATAATCAGCATCTTTACCTTCAGCTTTTACTCCAACTACAGCACCACTATCATCAGTAATTAATTCAGTAGCAGCTGTATTTAATAAAATTTTAATTCCTAAATCTTTAGCCTTAGCTTCAAGTTTAGTAATTAATTCAGTTCCTCTATTTCCTAAAGGAATTAAAGATCTTTTTACAGTATGTCCACCAAAGAACATTAGTTCATCAATCCAAATAACACCAATTTCATCAGCCATCCATTTTGAATCTTCTAATGAATTATCCGCAAGAACTCTAACTAATGCAGGATCTCCTCCAGCAACTAATACGTCCTCATAATATAAATCAGCGCTATCTTCAATGCCTTCTGCTTCTTGAAGATGATTTCCAGGAGCAGCCATTTCTGCACCAGAAATTAAAGTGTTTCCACCAACAAATGGCATTTTTTCAATAATAATTACATCTTCAACACCATTATTTTTAGCTTCGATAGCCGCAACTAATCCAGCTCCACCAGCTCCAACTACAACAACTTGATGTTCTTCAACAATAAGTTCTTTTTCACCAGCTTCACCAACTTCTTTTTTAATTAAGTCAGCTTCACTTCCACCAGCTTGTGCTAAACAATCTTTAATTGCTTCTAAAGTTGCTTCAGAAGTCATTGTTGATCCAGTAACTATATCAACATCTAATGAATTACTTGCAATAACATTTTCCAAAATAACATCAGATGCAGACGCATAACCAGCTGTTTCTTTTGTTTCAACAACTTTACCATCAACAATTTCACCGTTTTCAATAGTTATACTTATTTTTACATCACCGTTTTTGCCCTGTCCAACACCTTCATAAGTACCATCAGTTAAATTTGAAGTACTTGAAGTATCAGTTGCAGGGCTACCACATCCGAATAATAAGAATATCGAAAGTAACAATACAACAAATCTTTTCATTTTAATTTCCTCCATGTTTTCATTATATTCCTCATTAAATCAATTATCAAATTTGTGTTAAATCTACGTAAAGTGCACAAGTGATATATTTTTTTAGATTTATTGACTTTTATTTTTTAACAATAAATAATTAAATTAATAAAGGAGGTATTACTCTTGAAACTATCAATAATTAGCGATCAAGTATCTCAAGACTTTTTAGAAGCATGTAAAACAATCTCTGATTTAGGCTTAGATACTGTTGAAATTCACAATGTTTTTAATAAATCTATTGAACAGTGTAATTTTAATGAAGTCAAACAAATAAAAGAAATATTAAAAAAATATAATTTAAAAGTTTCTAATATTGCAAGTACAGTGTTTTTTATGGCTAAGCTTTATGAAGATTATGAAATTTCTTTATTTAATGAAAACTTCCATGTAGTTAATGGTTCAATAGAAGATCATTTAATTGCTTTAGAAAACGCATGTAAAATCGCAAATGAACTTAATTGTAAATCTGTTCGAATTTTCCCTTTTAGATTTCCTGATAACAAAGAAAACACAAAATTTGGGACTGATAAAGATTTAAATGAGATTGTTAAACATTTAAAAAAAGCTATTTTAATTGCTGAAAAATATAACATATGTCTAGCTTTAGAAAATTGCCCCTATTCACATTGCCCTAAAGGAGAAATGACATTAAAACTAGTACAACTTTGTAATTCAAATTATTTAAAATGCTTATGGGATCCTGCAAATAGTTATCGTGCTATAAAATCACAAGTACCTGATAACTATAAAAACATAACATTGCATCAAGAATATAAACTACTTAAAGATAACATTTCTCATGTTCATATAAAAAACTATACTTTTGATGAAACAAAAGTTAAACCATATGTTCATGTAGGTATTTTAGAAGGAGATATAAATTTTGCACAATTACTCCCTCTTTTATCAAAAGAAAAATTGCATCCTTATTTATCACTTGAACCTGAAGTAGATTACAATACCACAATCAAATGTATAAAAGATGCAATAACTCTTTCAAAAATATTATAAAACCTTAAGTTATAAAACTTTTTCTACATATTTTCATGCATTGTTCTAGCAATAACATCATCTTGTTGTTCTTTAGTTAATTTATTAAAATTAACAGCATATCCAGAAACCCTAATTGTAAGTTGAGGGTATTTTTCTGGGTGTTTTTGAGCATCAAGAAGTGTTTCACGATTAAACACGTTTACATTTAGATGATGTCCTCCACTTTCTGCATAACCATCAATTAAAGTTACTAAGTTATCAATTTTATCAGACATATTCAAGCCTCCTTTTATTTAATGTCATCTTTTCCAAGCGCATCTGGAACAATTGAGAATGTATTTGAAATTCCATCTTTTGAATATTCATAAGGAATTTTTGCGACTGATTCAAGTGATGCTACAGCACCATGAGTATCTCTACCATGCATAGGATTAGCCCCTGGTGCAAATGGTTCTCCAGATTTTCTTCCATCAGGAGTATTTCCAGTTTTCTTACCATAAACAACATTTGAAGTAATTGTAAGAATACTCATAGTAGGAATACCACGTCTATAGGCTCTATGTTCCCTAATCTTATTCATAAATGTTTTAACTAAATCAGCAGCAATTAAATCTACTCTATCATCGTTATTTCCATATTTAGGATAATCTCCTTCAATTTCATAATCAACAACAATACCTGATTCATCTCTAATTGTTTTAACTTTTGCATATTTAATTGCTGACAAAGAATCAGCTACTACTGATAATCCAGCGATACCTGTCGCAAAGAATCTTCTAACTTCATGATCATGAAGTGCCATTTGTAATGCTTCATATGAATATTTATCATGCATATAATGAATTACATTTAATGTGTTTACATATAAACCTGCAAGCCAGCTCATCATTTGATCAAATTTATCCATTACTTCATCAAAATCTAAATATTCAGATGTTATTGGCTCATATCTTGGAGAAACTTGAATCTTTCTTTCTTCATCCAATCCTCCATTAATTGCATACAATAAACACTTTGCAAGGTTTGCTCTTGCCCCAAAGAATTGCATATCTTTTCCAACTTTCATACTTGATACACAACATGCAATACAATAATCATCACCCATATCAATTCTCATGATGTCATCATTTTCATATTGAATCGAACTTGTTTCAATAGAAATTCTTGCACAAAACCTCTTGAAGTTATGAGGTAGTTTTGTAGACCATAAAACTGTTAAATTTGGCTCAGGGGCAGGACCTAAATTTACAAGTGTATGCAATACTCTATATGAGTTTTTGGTAACCAAAGATCTACCATCTAAACTCATACCCCCTATTGATTCAGTAACCCAAGTAGGATCTCCTGAAAACAAATCATTATATTCTGGAGTTCTCATAAATTTAACTAATCTAAGCTTCATTACAAATTGATCCATTAATTCTTGAGCTTCTTTTTCAGTTAGTCTTCCATTTTTAAAATCTCTCTCAATATAAATATCCAAGAAAGTACTTACCCTTCCTAAAGACATCGCTGCTCCATTTTGATCTTTAACAGCTGCTAAATAGCCAAAGTAAGTAGCTTGAATAGCTTCTTGTGCAGTAATGGCTGGTTTACTAATATCTTTACCATAAATTTCAGCCATTTTAGATAAATCTTTTAAAGCACGAATTTGTTCACTAACTTCTTCTCTTTCTCTAATTCGCTCTTCAGTCATAGACCCAAGTAAAACAGTATTAAGTAGATTTTGTTTATCAGCAATTAAGAAATCAGTACCATATAAAGCAACTCTTCTATAATCACCTACTATTCTTCCTCTACCATAAGCATCAGGCAACCCCGTAATAATTCCACACCTTCTTGCATTTCTCATATCAGGTGTATATGCATCAAATACTCCTTGATTATGAGTTTTACGATATTTTGTGAATATCTCTTTTATTTTCGGATCTATTTTATATCCATACGACTCTAAAGAAGTTTCACTCATCCTAATACCACCAAAAGGTTGTAAACTTCTTTTAAATGGTTTATCAGTTTGAAATCCCACGATTTTTTCTAAATCTTTATCTAAATATCCTGGACCATATGAAGTAAGGGTACTTACAATCTTAGTTTCCGCTTCTAAGACTCCTCCTGCTTCTGCTTCTTCTTTGTTTAATTTTGAGACCTGTTCCCACAACTTTTTAGTTGCATCAGTAGCATCTTCTAAAAATTTGTCATCTCCAAGATACTCGGTAAAATTTCTTTGAATAAAATCACGAACATCTACTTCTTTATTCCAATTACCAAAATTAAATCCTTCCCATCCTTTATACATTTATTAATTCCTTTCTAAAGTTTAAATTTATCAGTAACATACAATTCAAATATTTCATATGGTTGATATCCATAAATCTTAGATAACAATTCACCATTTTCAAATAATAAAATTGCAGGTATCTGTTCTATACTATAATTTTCAACAAGATCCTTATATTCTTCAGTAATTTCAATATTATGTAATAATATTTGTGAATATTTATTGATAAAATCATTCACAATTGGATACATCGCAATACAGTTTGCACATCCTGGTCCTGAAATTAATAAAATTGATTTACCTTCTTTAGATAATACTTCTTTATAATTTTTGCTGTTTAACATTATCATCTCGCTCCTAATATTTCTTTAGCCCTTTCAATATCTTCATTGCTTGGCCTTTTTTTATCTTTGAAAGGGTATTTAATTCCCATTTCTTCATACTTATTTACTCCTAATGTATGATAAGGTAAAACTTCAACTCTACTTACATTTGATAATGTATTAATAAAACTTTTTATTTTTGTTAATACTTTTACATCATTTGTATATCCATCAACTAAAACAACCTTTATCCATAAATCTTTATTATTATCGTTTAGATAATTAATGAAATTAAAAGGATTTTTCATAGATACACCTGTTAATTCTTTATGAGGTTCTTCTTCAATATGTTTTATATCAACTATAAATAAATCAGTAACTTCAAGTAATTTATCATATTTCTTTAATAAATCATTATTTGTTTTATCAAACATAATTCCAGTTGTATCAATACATGTATGAATGTTTTCCTTTTTTAACATAGTAAATAATTCAATCAAGAAATCTATTTGAATTAATGGTTCACCTCCGCTAACAGTAACTCCGCCTCTTTTAATATAATTTTTATATTTCATTATTTCGTTAAAAACTTCTTGAGTGCTATACTCTTTTCCAGCTTTAAAATCCCAAGTATCAGGATTGTGACAATATTTACATCTCATAGGACAACCTTGAGTAAATACTACAAACCTAACACCAGGACCATCTAAAGTTCCAAAACTTTCAAAAGAATGAATGTTAGCCATGGCTAACTCCTTTCTTTTTGATTATATCACAACACTTATAAATTAAAAGCAAAATGATTTATTACCTACAATTTCACAGTAAGTGAAACACCATGTTTCACTTACTGTGACAATAGAATAATTGATAAGATGTTGATAGATATGTGCTTGTGACTATATAAAAGGAGGTTTTTCACATGTCACAAAAACATTATATGCATCTTACTTACGATAATAGACTTACTATTCATAGTTTATTAAACGAAAATAAATCATTTAGAGAAATTGGAAGAATTATATCTAAATCTGCTTCTACTATTTCTAGAGAAATTAAAAATAATAGATACACTAAAAAACAATATTATTCTAGTGATTATAGATGTAAACATTATTTAAATTGTGTTAATAGATTTAATAAGTGTTATGATACATGTTCTTTATATGAATTAGAAACATGTTCTAGATTAATTAAAGCTCCTTGGGTTTGTATTGGTTGTACAAAATATAATATCTGTAAAAAATCAAAGGTAATTTATGACCCTAAAAAAGCTCAACTAAAATATGAAAAAACTCTTTCTAGTTCAAGAATTGGTCCTCACTGCTCTAAAGAAGCTTTAAATTATCTAGATGAAATATTATCTAAATATTTAAAAGAGAGAAAACAACCTTTATCACATATTGTGGCTCATACTGATATAGGTGTAGGAACATCTACTGTTTATCGATATATTGATAATGGTTATTTGCCTAATGTAAAGAACATTGATTTACCTAGAAAAGTTAGATATAAGAAAAGACATAAACAAAATAATGATAATAACGGTAAAACTAAGAAAAACAATCATCAAAAGATAAGATTTAACAGAACTTATTTAGATTTCTTAACTTTTATCAAATCACATCCAAAGGCATCAATTGTTGAAATGGATACAGTTGAAGGCACTAGGGGTGGAGCTTGTTTACTTGTTATATTATTTAGAAAATCAAACTTTATGATTGCATTTAAAAGAAACTTAAATGATGTTCATAGTGTGATTGATTGTTTTGATTTTATTAAATCAAAACTTAAACTAACAGAATTCCTTAATCTATTTCGTGTTATATTAACTGATCGTGGTTTTGAATTCTCTAAACCCGATTTAATTGAATCTATTCCTGGACACAGACTTAGAGTTAACTTATTCTATTGTGATCCTAGACAAGCTCAACAAAAACCTAAAGTAGAAAAGAATAATGATTATATTAGGTATTTCATTCCTAAGGGGACTTCTATGGATAATTTGAGTCAAAAAGATGTAGTTAATATGATGTGTAATATTAATTCCGTTAAAAGACCTTCACTAGGTAATAAATCACCATTTGAATGTCTTACAAATTATCAAAAAAGAGTATTAAAAAAGCTAGGATATAATGAAGTCTCCCCAGACAAAGTTATCCTAAGCTCTTCTGTTTTTAACAAATAAATATTTTTCAATTTCACAAGTACATATCTAATTTATATACATACCAGAAGTGTTCTACTTACTTTGAAAATGATTTTTAACACTTCCTTTCAGTGCGAAAACTATTTATTTATTTCAATTACAATATAACATATTTATTTGTTTATTAAACATTTATTAATCTTTTTTTATCTTTTTATCCCTTTACTATCAACTTTAGTGGAACATGTACTAATTTTTATTTTTTGTTTCACTTACTTTAGAATTCAAGCAAATGATTTATTATTATATTTAAAATAAAAAACCTTAAGCTATATAAACTTAAGGTTTTTTATTAAACAATTTCCCAATCAAATATTTCCTCAACATTTAATCCTAAAACTGCTTTTTCTTGATTTTTTCTTACATTTAATAATTTGATTTTTAAATCATCAGATAAAACTTTGTATTTTTTAACTTCTCTACTTATTTTAATAAACTCTTCATTTATTAAACTTTCTTTTAATTTAATTCTTATTTCTTTGTCACCTTTAAATATAAAATAATATTTACCACCATTAGGAGCATCAGGAGCTACAACATTATTTAATACATCATGGTTTAAATCAATGGTCACATTATTATTAAACACATAATTTATAGTATCAATAACACCTTTTCCATTTTCTCCTATACCAGAAAAGAAATAATTAATATCTGATAAATCACTATTAAAGCTTATCAATAAATTTAATAATTTATATGCTAGAGCTACTCCTGCATACATATTACTTTTATTGTTTTCAATTAATTCTTCATAAGTAACTTCTAAATCTTTTCCATTAATTTTATAAACTAAATTTTCCATAATTACTTAATAAACAATTCTTTTACATCAACTTCTGTTTCAATCATTTCACTTTCAAACATAAAATCAGCTGTTTTTTGAAGTCCTTCAATATCTTTATCACTTACTTCAAGAGTAAAGTCATATTGAGGATACATTGCATCAAATGCTTCTGGTGTAAGATTTAATGCTTCCATAACTAATTCTTTTACACCCTCAGGGTCATTTTTCATTTTATTTCTTACTTCTTTTTGAACTTCTTCAAACTTATCAATAACATCCTTATGTGCTTCATAGTATTCACTAGTTGTAGCTACTGCTATTATTGCCTCAATTAAACCCTTTCCATCAGTAATCTTATGATATCCTGCTTGACCTGCATTATATCCTGCAGGCCCTCCAAGTAATGCAACATCTACACTACCACCATCTAAACCTGCTAAAGCATCAGGAATACTCATATTTACAAAATTCACATCTTCTAAAGTTAATCCTTCAGTCTTTAAATAAGAAACTAATAATTCATGTAAATTTGTTCCAAATGGTCCACCGATAATTTTCCCTTTTAAATCACTTGGAGAATTAATGTTTTCATCCTTGCTATACATGGTAAATGCTTCTGGTGCTCTGCTATACATATTAATAATTTTAATATCCATACCAGCTGCAGCTGCTGCTACAATTGAAGATCCTCCAACTGCATGTAGTATTTGAACATCTCCTGAAGCTAAAGCTTGAGTTTGTTCTGAACCACTAGTAATTTCCGCATATTCAATTTCAACACCTTCAAATGCTGTTTCTGTCACCTTATCAACTTTATCAATAATTGATGGAACATTTAAAGGAGATGTAACATAAGTTAAAACTAACTTATCTACACTTATTGTTTCACTAGATTCTGATTCTTGAACTGTTTCAACCTCACTTTCTTTAGGTGAAGATGAACAACCTACAACCATCATTACAGTTAAAAATAAAACTAATAACTTTTTCATTTCAATCCCTTATCCTTTCTATTATTTTTCTTTTTAATTGTATAAATTTATCACTTAGTAAATCTCTATTAAGATCACTAATATCAAATGTTTCTTTTATAACACCATCAGACATTACAATAATTTTATGCCCTAATTTTAATGCTTCATCTATATTATGTGTTACAAACATAATACCCACTTTTGATTTTTCATATATTTTTAAAAGCTCATTTTGTAATGTTTCCCTTGTAAAATAATCAAGAGCCGCAAAAGGTTCATCCATTAAAATATAATTTGAATTAACCGCTAAAGCTCTAATCAAAGAAACCCTACTTTGCATCCCTCCAGATAATTGATGAGGAAAATAAGTTTTAAAATCATCTAATCCTACTAATGAAATCAAATCGTCAATAACATCTTTTTTTATGTCTTTTTTTTCTAAACCAAAAGTTACATTATCAAATACATTTAACCAAGGCATAAGCCGTGGTTCTTGAAATATATATGCAATATTTAAACCATTTGTTTCTATGCTTCCAAAGGTAGGTTTCTCTATACCTTTTATCATTCTCAACAAAGTTGTCTTTCCACATCCAGACTTTCCTAAAATTACAGTTATTTCATCTGTATTAATATCTAAATTAATATTATTAATCGCATTTAAGATGTTACCTTCATTTTCATAAGTAACAACTAAATCTCTAATTTTAATTCCATCCATGACCTTTTGTATCCTTTAATAAAATATCTATTAATTTCTTAAAAATTAAATCACATAAATACCCAAGCAATCCTATAACAATAATTCCTACTATTACAATATCTGTTTGAGACATTGATCTTGCAAAATTAATCATATATCCTAAACCACTACTAGCCGCAATCATTTCAGCACCAATAATGGCTCTATAGCTATAGCCCATTCCAACACGCATTCCTACAAGCACATCAGGAATCGCATAAGGAACAATAATTTTTTTAAACATCTTCCATCTATTAAAACCAAAAGATTTTCCAACTTCTAACAATTTTACATCAGTACTTTTAAAACCTTTTTCAATACTTAAAAACATTGAGAAAAATGAAGCTAATATTATTACAATAAGTTTAGATTTTTCTCCTATACCAAACCAAAGTATTAATAAAGGTATTAATCCTAAAGGAGGAACATTTCTAAAAAATTGGATTATTCCATCAAAAAATTCCATCACTTTCGGATAAAACAATGAAACAATCGCAAATATAATCGCAAATACTAATGCAATAAAATATCCTGAAAATACTCTTTGTAAACTTATGATGACATGTTCAATTAATGTTTGATTAGATAACAAGCTAAAAAATCTTGTTAAAACTTTTAATGGTGAAGGTAATAAATATTCACTATAAATATTTAAACTGCTTACTATAAACCAAATTAAAACTATTAATGAAACGCTTATAAAAGTTTTAAGTTTTTTGTTATCCAATACTAGTCACCCCATCCCCATTATTACATCCCTTATTACAGTATAAACCTTCAACAAACTTAAATTCATCTATAATGCTCTGTGTAATTTGATTAATATTATGGCTAGACACCTTTAAAATCTTTGTTTCAAAAGAATCAAAAAAACCTAATGGTACAGGACTTTCATGACTTGTTTCGCCTTGTATTTCAATATTATTACTTAAAACAAACTCATCCCAAGTATAAAAATAAGTATTATCCAAATTCAAATTAATTCCATATTCCTTTAGTGATTTACAAGGAGTAAGGATGTATTTTTTCCCATCCTTTAAATCTTTTCTATCAGCTAATTCTCTTGCAACATGTATTAATATAGGTTCAATATCAGGATAATCCACAATAAATTCATGCTTTTTAAAATGTTCTATAATCATAGGACATCTAGCATCAACTACTGTTTTATTAGCTTTTAAAACATATTCTCTATACTTGTCTAAAACAATATTTGCATTATCCAATAATGGATTTACAACTTCAAAGTCTTTTGATAAAAGAATAGATTTAAGTTTTTTTAAATTATATGAAGTTTCCACCACTGGATTTAACCATACATAATTTTTCATGACCACCCTTTAAGTTAGCTTTAACTAACTTAATTTAGTATACTATCTTAAATCATAAAAATCAATTGAAATATCTACTAAAAAATACCTCTAATTATCTTTATTAGAGGTATTGTCTAATTATTTTAAATATAATTAATTTTCTACTTTAAACTCAGGCATATAATCATAAGGGAAGAAATACTCACCTGACTTTATATAATATTGAATTACATTTATTTCAACTCTAGTAGCTGTCATATATTTTTTCTTGTTTTTTTGATAATCGATTGTAAAACCAACTTGATCATCATATGTGATAATTGCATGTATTTTATGTAATTTTTCATTTATTTCTTCATCTTCAATAATTTTATGATTTACAATTGGCGAAGATTCCCACCATCCTTCTTCTTTAAGTTTAGCTACATTGATATCACATATTTTAATTATTTCATTTCTAAAAGAATTCAAATAATTTTTATACTTACTTTCACTAAAGTCATATCCTTCAGGGAAAATACGTCTCATAGTAGAAATTGCATAAGGAATTTTCCCAAATCGAGTAGATATTCTATCATCTCCCATTATTGATATAATCCATACCCATTCAAAAGCTTTTGAAGCTTTTTTCTTATGAGCTGGTCTAAGTAATCTATAAATACTTGAAACAGCTAAGAATACTCCTAACATAGGTAAAGCAAGTAAAGAACCATATCCAAATATCAATACTCCTGGTCCTACAAAGGTTCTAATTACCCATGATCCAAATAAGAAACCAAATATACCTATTCCTATACCTGAACCAAGCCAAATAAGTGCATCCTTTAATTCTTCACCTCCTGGTAATCCACTTCCATATGTAAGATTAGAATATTGTTCTAATTCTTTAGCATCTGGTTTTTTTCCAAAAACATTTATTTCCACAGCTTTTAACTCGCTCATCTTTATATCCTCCTTATATAAATGTTAATTATAGTTTTTATTTAAGAGTTAGTTTCAAATTATCTAACTCTATATTTTCATCAACCACATATATCAATCTAAATCCTTCTTGTTCTTCATTTGTGATAAAAGTAAATTCTTTATCATCAAACTCTATACCCCATAAACTAAATAATCCTGGCATTATTTCATTACCTTCTTCATCAACAAGAACTAACTTATCAAGATTATCCCAATTAATATCTTCTGCCTTAACCATCATATTCTTTCCCATAAATTCAGCTATGATATAACGTTGACCAACTGGTGCTGACTCTGACAAAAATGTATCTTCTTCTTTATTGTATTCACGTATACCTTCAGTTGTAAGGGTATAAGATACCCATTTATATTCATTATCACTTGCTTCATCTTTTCCACATCCACTTATTGATAAAACAAATAATAGTGTTAATATTCCAATTAATATTTTTTTCATAATATATTATTCTCCTTTTTAAAATGAATCCTTATCTATATTTTTAGTAGGAATTGGTGTTCCTTCTGGATTTAATGTACGTAATGTAAGTGTGTAATCCCAATTTTTCTCTAAAGTAAAGATTTCGCTTGTATCATTAGCTTTTATTTTTTGATATATTCCTTCATCGCCAAACATATCGACTTCTCCAAACCAATCTTTATAACTATAAGCAGATCTTAGTGTATACTTTCCTGCTGGTAAGTTGATTTTAAAAGTATCACCAGCATTAATGAAAATATTTGCGATTAATACTGTACCTGTTTCATCATAAATTTTGAAATATGTACTACTTCCATCAGATGTAGGTACAATTTTAAGTGAACAAGCTGACCCTTTGTATGCTTCATTATGATAAGTTATTCCTGTATTAGGTTTAGGAACTATGCATTCTGATGCTTTTTGACTAGAATCCTTAAATTCATTTAAACTAATAAATTTTTTATATGCTTCATAATTTTGACCATTTCCAAAATCATTAATTGCTTCAACATATTGAATCATATTTTCACATTCATAATCCGGATTATCAGAACCATCTATATAAATACAGTTAACTTGATATAACAAATCAAGAGCTGATTGGTAATCTGTACTATCTATTAAAGCTAATGCATTTTTATAATTATTATTTGATTGACAATTTAAAGATAAATCTTTTGAATTTTCAAAATCATCAATTGAATTAAATATATTTTCAGCTTCAACATAATCACCTTGTTCCATTAATGCTTTTGCTTCAACATATTTAATACCCTTTTGTGCATATTCAGCTTTATCTAATGAATCATTATATGATTTTAAAGAACTAAAAATTGTATAAGCTTCCTGATAATTCTTATTTTCAAGCATCTCTAACCCTTTGTTATATTTATTGTCATTAACAAAATGAATTGTTACAAACACAAGAACAATAATAGCTACTATACTAGCAATAATAATCATCATTTTTTTATCTAAAAAATTCTTTTTAGCTTTTATTGGCTCAACTATTGGCTTACTTTCTTCAATAGTTTCTTCTTTTGAAATATCTAAATCAGTTTCATTATCAATAGTTGACTCTCCTTCATCAATTAAATTAGTTTCATTATCAGTAATTATTTCTTCATTAGATAAATTGTTGTCTTGTATGGTTTCTTTTGATTCAGTTTCTTCTAAAGATGAATCTATAGTTTCAACTTTTTCATTGCAATGTGGACAAACCGTAGCTTCTTCTGGTATCTCTTTTTTACATTTTGCACAAATCATATTTTCCATCTCCTTTTCTGTATTACAGTATTGTTACTTATAATATAAATTCAATTGATAAAGCAGTTGTCTGCTAAAAGCATACAAAAAAAACAATAAATCTTTTTGATTTACTGTTTTTATGACTAAACTATATTAATAAGAAATTCTACTATTTTTAGATCCATCAATACTTACTTTCCAAAGGCTATTATCTTCTTCATTTATATAAAAGATCCATCTTTTTGCTATGTTAAATTCTTTAGTAGGAAAAGATGATATTGTGTACTGTGTCTTTCCATCCAAAGACATCCATTTTAACACCTTATTTTTCCCTGAAATATAATATATTCCACCATCATTTACATTAATATTATAAGCCGGAATATTTGTAAAGCCTTCTATATTACCTCCATCTAAATCCATATTTATTAAAAAACTCATTGAATAATCAATTGCATCTTCTTTAAAGTTTATGGCATATGCATAAATTTTATCATTATATATACTAAAGCTTTCAAAACTATTACTATTAATAAGTTTTTGATTACTTCCATCAAAATCACAACTATAAATACTATTATTTTTATCAGCATCAATATAGAACAATTTATCATCTACAATATTTAAACTAATATATTTATTCATTCCATTTAACTGAGTTAATTCTTTATTATCTTTATTTATTCTATATAAATACCCTGTATTATAAATATCATTTAAATAAAATTCATCATCTACAATATATAATATTCCATTTTTAGATTCCAAAAACACTTCTGATTTCATTGTTTTTAATGAAAATTTATAAATGTTTTCATCAGTAGAATAATATAAATCTCCATCATAATAATTTAAGCCATATGCATCAATATCGCTAATAATATTTTTTGTTTCTTCTGTATATTGATTCATTTGAAAGATATTACTTTCATATACAAAGAAAACTTCATCATTACTAAAAGCTGTAATAGCTCCTTTTTCTAAATTCATATTTCCAAAAAGATTACCATTAACAGGATTAAAAGAAGAACCACTAATGCCTATTCCTGGAGCATCAATAAATCCTTTTTCATAACCATAAACATAACCTTTTTCATAACCTGTTTCCATTCCTTTTACTTCACCCAATGATTCACCATTTTTATAAAAATAAAATCCAATTGTTACTAAAAGTAATACTATAAATACTTTAGAAAAAAGTTTTCCTGTTTTTCTAAAACCTCTTTTAACACGTTTAATATCATTTAAAAGTTCATCAACTTTTTTATATCGATCTTTAGGGTCAAATGCAATACAGTGTCCTATCAATGTTTTAAGATTATCATCTTCAACAAAAATATCTAAATCACTTTTTTTAACATTACCTGTTGCCATATAAAGCATCATCATACCTAAGGAATAAATTATTGAACTATAGGTTACATCATGTTCTGGTGGTATATAGGCTTCTCTTAAAGACATTGGTACATTTTCTTTTTCTAAATACACAGTCCCTGTAATATTTACAATTACATTTTTAGGATGTACATATTTACTAACATTAGATAAATCATCTTCATTATTTATCTCAGGTAATAAACAAACTTGTTCTACAATATAATAAATATCATTTGTTTTTATTACACCATCTTCTAAAACAATATCAAAAACAGAACGATTTACATGGTTTTTCCAATTGTATTTTGTTTTATTAGTCATTAAGATTCCCTCCCTTGGATAGGATGATCATTTGTTCCATCGACTCTTATACACCATAATCTATTGTTATCCATGCTATTATGATAGAAAATCCAATCACCAATTACATTAAAATCTAATACTCTGTTTTTAGATATTTTAGTTTGTATCTTACCATCTAAAGAATAAACATTTAATGTATTATCAAAATCATCAATAAAATAGATTCCTTTATTTGTAACATTTATTTTTGATGCATTTATCTCAGCAAGCAATAACACATCATAATCATTTATGTTTATTTTAACTATTTCATTTAAATTTCCATTTTTAACTATTACAAAAATATAATCTTCAAAAATACAAAAGCTTTCAACATTGTTTCCTAATATTTCATTTACATTATCACCATTTAAATCAGAACTAAATAACTTTTGATTATCTATAAAATATAATTTTTCTTCAAAAACACTAATTTGTTTATAATTATTTAAACTATTAAGTAATGTCATATTTCCATTAGAAATATCAAGCTTATAAAGTCCATTATTATTTCTTATATAATAATTATCATCAATAACATATAACTTTCCAGGAATATTTTCGTAAAGAGTATGACTTTCTAAGGTATATAAATTTATTTGAATAATCTTAGAACCTGAAGAATAATATATCCATCCATTATCAAAACTCAACATTTCAGCTTTTGTATCATTTATTAAAAGTTCTGAATTTATACCATTATCAGACATTTTATATATATCACCTTCATGTATATAAAATATTAAATCATTATAATATGCAGTAAATACATTATCATTTACAAACATATTATTTATAATATTTTTTTCATCAAGATAAGTACTATTCGCTTTAAAAGTTGGCATTAACTCATAACTATCTGCATACCCCGCAAAATAACCTTTATCATAACCAATATTTTCACCTTTATTTCTTCCAAAATAAATTCCAATATTATAAGAAAATATACTTAAAATAATAGATACTACTACAAAAGTTAGTCCTAATTTCCACTTCTTGTTTACATCCGATGATTTTAAACCTTTATTTTTAATATATTCTTGAATTTCATCAACTCTTTGAAAACGAGATTTAGGATTAAAATCAATACATCTTTCAATCATATAACGCAAATTATTATTAACTATTTGTGATTCAAGATCTGATTTAATTGTATTTCCTGTAGCCATAAACAAAGTTACTACTCCTAGTGAATATATATCAGATAAAGGTGTTGTTTGTGCAAATCCATATTGTTCAGGTGAAGCATAATCTAATGTAAGAATGACTGATGTATCTTGCTTTCTTCTTTCTTTATGTAATCTAGCTATACCAAAATCAATAAGATGAATATTTCCATCTTTTCCAACAATAATATTTTGTGGCTTAATATCTCTATGGATAACAGGTGGGTTTTGAGAATGTAGATATTTTAAAGTATCTATAAGTTTAATAATAACTTTATAAATATCTCTTATATTTAAAATACCTCTTGATTTAACAACATCATATAAAGAATTTCCTTCAATATATTCACGTAAAATATATTTTTTTTCATTTTGTTCATAATATGCATATACTTTAGGAATACTTGGATGATTAAGCTTTTTTAAAAGTTTAGCTTCTTCAACCGCATCTTCTTCAGGATAATTTTTAGTTATTCTTAATAAAACTTTTACATTATCTTTCTTTCTTCTTAAAAGATATATTTCTTTTTTGCCTTCATCATCTTTACGAATACAACTTTCAAAAGTATAGTTTTCAGTTATTTCTTTTGGAATGTCTTCATTTAAAAGTATTTCTTGAAGAGTTTCATCATACGTATTTAAAAATGCTCTTATATCATCATCAACTTCTTTATTAGAAGATAAACTATCAGGTTCAATTTCACTATTTATAATCTCTATTTCATGATATTGATAAATATCATCATCAAAGTATTTATTATTTCTTGATGGAAATGCAAAATTCATTCTTAATTTCAATCCAGAAAAAAGCTGTGGTGTAAGTAAAAAAGGAATAAAGACTACAAAAAATAAAATATAACAATATGTAATTTGAGTTATAAAAGGAATTCCTTTTCTAGTAATTAAAAATATTCCTCTATCTAAACAAAGAATAGCAATTAAAAGAAAAGCTTTATTATTTTTAAAATATTCAACCATTAACTTTATTCCATCATTAAAACAATATTCAAACTTATCTACATTTGTTGATGGAAATGGAGTTAAATTCTTTTTAACTTTATTTATAAAATATCGAAAAGCTCCACAAAAAATAGAGAATGAATGACCAACAAATGAAAAAGCAATAATTAGAGTATGAATAAATTTTTCAGAATATTCTTTAGGCAATCGTCGATGCATAATTATCCCCCTTATTCCTGGAAGAACAATAAAAGCTATATTACAAAAAATAAAGCCAGCCCATAAGGTATAAATATTTCCAAAATAGCATTCAAATAATACAGTTGGAATTAACATAACTTGATTAATTGTTGAAAAAAAGTAAAGTATCATATAAAACATATCACATTTTCTTGACTTACCTAATGCAATTGTTCCATCAAATATCATTTCAAAAAGACCATATGAATATCTTCTTTGTCTACCTGTTTCTTCCACAAAAGTTCTACTTGCATATTCAGTAAATTCAAGTCCTTTTATTTGAGCATATTTACCATGATAACCCATATTATAAAAACAAATTGCTTTATCATAATCTTCTGAAACTTTATTTTCTGACCAAAGTCCACTTTTTTCTAATATACTTTTTCTTATAAATACATTATGACCTATCAAAGGAACAAAATAACCTTGAAGTGCTTTACATGGCCAAATATTATGAAACAAATTATTGATTTGATGACCTGTAGCATATGAATAATAATTATCATACATATTTTCAGCTTTAGTAGCACATTGAACATAAGCAAGTTTTTCATCACTTCCAAATTCTGGAACTATAAATTCAATAATTCTTTCATTTACTCCAGAATCCTTATCTAACAATAAAATAATTTCATTTGTAATTACATTTCCTTCATAATAACCATCTTTAAACTCAGTATTAATTAAATCTATATCATTTCCTTTAGCAATATAGTTTCCTAAGCGTAATGTATAGTTTAAATTAGAAGCCTTTTTAAACAATCCTGCCCTATTTTCTTTTGGTCTTACAACAAATGAAATTTTATTTTCACGATAAAATATTATTCTTTGAGCTGCCTTTACTTCATTTTCACTAAGAGAAGATTTATTTTCCAAATATGTTTTTACAATATAATCAGCTTTTTCTTTAGTACATGATCCATTTAACATTACTGCAATTCCATCATCAGACACAATAATATTAGATGGCTTATTACTAAATTTATAATATCTTTTTATAGCACTAATACTTTGTCTTATTGTTTCAAAAATTACATCATTACTTTCAGTATATACAGGAATACTAATAGTAACTGGTAAAAGTGATCCAGACTCAACTTCTTTTTTTGCGAAATTCATATAATACTTTCTATTAATTTGTAATTTTCCAGAAAGAATACCACAAACTGAAGGTTGTAATGACCAAAGCACATCAGCCGTATAATAAAAAGGATAAATAAAAAATAAAAAGGATAGAAAAAGTCTTGTGAAATTATAAAAATTAAAACCATGTAAAACAAAGAAAATAATATGAATCACAGCATTTAAAATTAATGCAACAATATAAGGCCACACTCCACATACACCGTTGCCAAATACCTCTGGAATTCTTTTTTTTCTTTGTTTAAAAGACATTTTTATTCCCCTATATCTAAAGGATTAATTTTCATTTGTGCAAATGCATACCATCCTGTAGCACCAATACTTTGTGTATTGTTGTATTCCCATAATACATTTGATCCAGAAACAACAAAGCCTGTTGATACTCCATCTCTATCTGCGGCAGGAATACTTCCATCTTTATATTCTTGTGTTTTTAGATAATCAATGATTGCATCATATTTTTCATCTGCATTAACTATTAAATAGCATATAGCCATTTGAGCTGTTCCTTCATTCCATATACCATCTAAATCACCTGCACTAAAATCAAAACCATCTCCAACTGTCATCATATCTTCTACATAAGAAATAATGTCATATGCATTATCAATTTTGTCATTAAGTGCCATAATTGCTAAAGAATTTGTATCAAGAGGAATTACTCCTTCACTTATGGTTTCACCATCAGCTTCTGTACCAGTATAAAAACATTTAAGTTCATCATCATACATTGAAAAAACAAATTCTTCCGCATGGTTTGCGGCACTTTGATATTCCTTAGCTTTTGTAGGGTTATCTTCATAAATCAAACTAGCAAGAGCCCTAAAAGCACAAATAAGATCAATATTATGTTCTGTTGATTTATAATTAACTTTTTCTTGATTATCATCCCAACCTTTATAACCAGCTGTAAATCCTCCAGTATCAGATTTTAAAGTAAGGACAAAATCTGCAGCTTTAACTGCAGCTTCAGTATATTCTAAAGCTTTTTCAGAAGGTGAATTTTTAGCTGCTGTACAAAGAGCTAAAATAACCCATGCCATATTACCAGAAGAAGTAGAAACAGCATATGCATCTTCTTGCCATTTACCATCTTTCCAAAAACCAGGTAATCTTATAGTAACTTCACCAGCTATAATAGACCATCCAGAATCACTTTTTGGATTACCAGAGATATAAGCATTTCTAAGTCTTCCATCATTAAATGCTCTATCGTGATTTTGAGCAAATACAATTGCATCCGCAATCATTTGCATATGCCAATATGCTCCAGCATGAGATAAAGCAATTACTGCTACTGCATTATCATATAAATAAGCATAATTTTGAGTTTTATTGTTTCCATCTTTTCCTGCAATAAACCCTTCATCTTCTTCAACTTTAGCCGCTAAAAAACCGGCAGCCGTTGATATTTGTGAAATATCTGAAGCAGTAGGTATATCACTTTCTTTAGTACCACAACCACTAAGTATCAGCATCAAAACCAAACACTTGCACAGTACTTTTTTTATAGGTTTCATTATTTGGTTCATTTTGTCCTCCACATAGATATTGCTTAAATCTAAAAAAACAATATCACTTAATATTTAAAATGATGTCTGCGTTTTGCATACAAAGAAAAAAACTTATTAATTTTCTGTTCCATCATCTAAAGGTTGTAAACCTAAAGAGCACATAAATTCATATGCTTTAATAATGTCGTATTTATGATTTATCGCAAATATTATAGCCGCATCACGTTTTATTAATGGATGTAAAGCCCCATATTGAGCAATAGCTAACATTCTTTGAGTAGTCTTTAAATCTAAAGACATAGCTAAAGCAAGCAAAATATAATAATCTCTTTTGCCTCTTCTTCTTCCTTCCATAAGTTGATAACCATAAACTCTAGAAAGATTTGCTTTACGTATTATTTCGCTTTTCTTTAGACCGGTTTTCTCTAAAAGCTCATCAAAAAAAATTCTTATATTATCATCAAGAAAATCATCCCAATCATCTGGGAAAGTATCTCCTTTTAATTTTTCTTGCATAAGCTTGGTATCAAAAGGTTTTTTACCTTTTTTATTGTTAGTCCCCATATAACCGCTCCAAAAAAAATACTCAGTCTACACATTATTCGACATATATAACACTATTATTATATACTTTTATTTCAAAAAGTTTTAGTCAAAAAAGTAACTGAATATTTAATTGGTTTATATTGTTTTTAAGATATTTTTTTATTATGTAAATAATAAAGAACTTTTAAGGAAAATAAAAGACTACAGTACAACTTGCTGTTCTTATTTGTCCATATGTATTATATTGAATTATTTCTTTTGTAATAAATAAACTTTTTCCAAGCATAGATTGAAAAACAGGATATTTTATCCCAGTTTCTATAGAAAGCCATGTTAATGGTGTTTGTACTACATCAATTTGATCCATTGTATGAAAACTTTGTGTTTTCTTTTGATGTTCACAATCTATAGCTGTCTTATATGCCACATTAAAATTAACATCTTTGAAAAGAGTTTTCATTGCACCATCTAAAACTTCATTTTCTAATTCCATAAGAATATGCATTGGTAATGGAGTTCCAGCACCACTCATTGTAGTTATACAATAATATTTTTTTTGATTACTTTCCTTTATTTTATTTTTTATTAAATTAAACAATCCCATAAAAACTCCTTATTTTCACATTCTTTTAGAACTTAAAATGTTTTGTTTTACCGTTTTAATAGCTATCCAAAATGTATATACAAGTAATATTCCTCCTGAAAAAGCCCACTCTTGATTAAAAATCACACCCACAAGTAAAACAAAGGCAGTTAAAACTAACGAGCCAATTACTGATGCAACTATAGTTGATAATGATTGAGAAAAAACATAATTTACTCTTGTTTTTGACCAACGTAAAAACACTTTACCAAAAAATACCGGAATAATAACTATAAGAAAAAATATTGTTGAAACAATTATAAATGATCCAATGATTGTATAAATTATCTCCATCTTTTACACCTCTACTTTATGATTAAACAATACTACTAAAGAAAAAAACAATTGTATGCTACAAGCAGACAAATAAACTTAATCTTTTATTATTATAAAATTAGATATTTTAAAAGGAGGCTTAATATCATGGGAAGTTTTTGGGGTGAATTTTTATTAGGTGTTTTAGCTTTTGGTTTAGGTATTGTTTTATCTATTACTAGTGAGTATTTTGTGTTTTATGGATTAATAATTTATGGTTTTTTTCAAATTATTATGTCATTTGTCAATTTATTTAAAACTAAAAAAAGAAAAGATGAAAATGGTTTACCAATAAAAATGGTTTATCCTACAGAAAAACCACAAGAAAAAGAGATTTTTATTAAGTCTATTGATTCTCAAAAAGATTTAAACATACCAAAACAAGTTTCTATTTCTTGTACAAGAAAAGCAATGGAAGGACCTGTTTTTCTTAATGGAATACAAGTTGGCGAGTTAAAACAAAATATTCCTTTAACTTTTACAGTAAGTAAGAAAAACAATGTAGTTAATATTTCAGATCTTTATGAAGGAATTATTTTTTTCCATGTAAATAAAACAGATGGAATCGGTGAATTAAAAGTTGTAGGTGGCATTCAATCTGCCGCAATTAAAATAGTAAAAAATACCGGTCTTACTGAGGGTATAGTAGAAATACAATAACAATCTATCATAACCACTTGTAAAACAAGTGGTATGTAAAGCCCTATAAGGGCTTGTTGCTGCATAGTCCTTCGACTACTGAAGCCCGACAGCTGCAGCACTATCACAGACTGCCACTCAAAGTGGCTTTTCT
>FZPS01000018.1_pt256 | contig 33646 bp, 43 predicted proteins | sample 1817821 | NCBI WGS metagenome assembly FZPS01 (sample SAMEA104158645, study PRJEB21678) | metagenome | place: Germany | collected 2015-04-21
CATGGGAACGTGGTAGAAATACTGCCAGCCTATGGCTGTGCCGCTGGGATTGTTCACTATGGAATACCGGTACCTTTTCGCCAAAGCGGAAAACCTTGAATGAAAGCTCATATCCGCTTCTTCAGAGCAGATAATGCGAATGTCGCGGGGCAGAAGAGTATTCAGTGCATAGCTGAATCGCTCCGGCGGGATACGGGAATCGGTAAGAAAGTTGGCTACCTGCCCCCGGGCATGGACTCCGCTGTCCGTTCGTCCGGAGCCGATAAGTTCCACCTTTTTACCGGTTAAACGCTCCAGTGTGTCCTCCAGCGTCTGCTGTACCGTTGCTTCATTTTTCTGCCGCTGCCAGCCTGCATAGCGGGATCCGTCATATTCAATTGTCAGCCTGATATTCTTCTTCATTCTGCCCGAACCCTTTATAAATATGTATTCAGCAGAACAGCTGCAATCAGGAGCATGGTGACCCCAAAGGCAGCAAAATCAACAAGGCCCATAGTCAGCACCTTCATTCGAGTTCTGCTGTCGCCTCCCCTGTAACAGCGGGCCTCCATTGCCATGGCCAGCTCGTCCGCCCGCCTGAAAGCACTGATAAACAGGGGTACCAGCAGGGGAATCAGGGATTTGGCCCGCTGGATCAGGTTTCCGCTTTCAAAATCCGCCCCTCTTGCCATCTGCGCCTTCATAATCTTATCGGTTTCCTCAAGCAGGGTGGGTATGAATCTCAGGGCAATGGTCATCATCATGGCCAGTTCATGTGCCGGAAACTTAACCACCTTCAAAGGCCTTAGAAGCATTTCTATGCCATCGGTCAGGGCAATGGGTGAGGTGGTAAGAGTCAGCAGCGAGGTGCCGGTAACCAGAAAGGTCAGCCTGAGGGTCATAAAAAGGCCCTGTCTCAGCCCCTCTGCCGTCACACGAAAAAACCAGAATGAAAACAGCTCTGTTTCTCCGGGGGTGAAGAGGAGGTTTATAAAAAATGTCAGCAGAATAATAAACAGCAGGGGCCGCAGACCTTTGAAAATAAACTTTACCGGTATTTTGGACAAGGCAATCACCAGAGAAATAAAGGCCAGAATAAAAAGATAACCGGAATAATTGCGAACAAAGAATATGATGACAATAAACAAAAAGGTAATAACCAGCTTTGTCCGGGGATCCAGCCGATGAACGGGGGAATCCGACGGGTAGTATTGTCCGATTGTTATGTCCCTAAGCATGTCTTCTTCCCTCCAGGATTTTTCTCAGCACAGCTTTTGCCTGATCCACGGTATAGATATCTGTCGGAACATCCATGCCTTTTTCTTTTAGTGCCATCATCAGGCTGGTTATCTGAGGAACGTCCAGCCCGATTTCCTTTAATCTATCAGCATGGGCAAATACTTCTTCCGGTGTGCCGGTTAAGGCTATCTGCCCCTTGTTCATCACGATAATCCTGCCCACCAGCCTGGCAACATCATCCATGCTGTGGGAAACCAGAATAACGGTAAATCCCCTCTCCCTGTGAAGGGCGGCAATCTCCTCAAGAATCTCGTTTCTTCCCCTGGGATCCAAGCCGGCTGTGGGCTCATCCAGTATCAGTATTTTGGGTCTCATAGCCAGGACGCCTGCAATAGCCACTCTCCGCCGCTGGCCGCCGCTCAGCTCAAAGGGAGAGCGGTCCTTGATTTCATTATAGGGAAGGCCCACCAATTGTACTGCTTCCCTGACCCTTGTTTCAATTTCCTCCTGGGGCAGGCCCAGGTTTTTGGGGCCGAAAGCAATGTCCCTGGCCACGGTTTCCTCGAAAAGCTGGTGCTCAGGATACTGAAAAACCAGTCCCACCTGCTGCCTGACAGCCCTTAGTTCCCTGCTGCCCTTTTCGATACGGATCTCGTTCACAATCACCGTTCCCTGGGTTGGCTTCAGCAAACCATTGAGATGCTGAATCAGAGTGGATTTTCCTGAGCCGGTATGGCCGATAAGGCCGATAAATTCTCCGTCCTGAATTTCCAGATCTATATCAAGTATTGCAGTGGATTCAAAGGGGCCTCCCTGCATATAGATGTGAGACACCTGTTCCATCTTTACGGGCATAGTATATTCACCATCTCTTCCGTACTCAGGGGATCACCTGTTATGGGGAAACCCTCTTTTTTCAGTTCATAGGCCAGCTCCGCTATCTGAGGTACATCCAGGCCAATTTCTCTCAATTCGGATACCTGGCGGAAAATTTCACGGGGAGGGCCGTCCATAATTATCCTGCCTTCCTCCATTACCACCACGCGATGGGCGCGGATGGCTTCCTCCATGAAGTGGGTGATATGGACAATGGTAATACCTTCTTCTTCATTCAGGTAATGCACCGTATCCATGACTTCTTTTCTGCCTGAAGGATCCAGCATGGCGGTTGGCTCATCCAAAATAATGATTTCCGGGCGCATGGCTATGATGCCGGCAATGGCCAGGCGCTGTTTCTGCCCGCCGGAAAGCAGATGCGGGGCCGATTTGGCAAACTGCAGCATTTTAACCGCCTTTAGGGCATCATCCACCCGCAGGCGGATTTGTTCCGGGGGTACAGCCAGGTTTTCAGGCCCGAAGGCCACATCTTCCTCTACAATGGTGGCCACCAGCTGATTGTCGGGATTCTGAAATACCATGCCGGCAACCTGGCGGATATCCCATATAAGGTTTTCATCCCGTGTGTCCATTCCCTTGACTATTACCTGTCCCGACATGGGAAGCATCAGTCCGTTGATATGCTTGGCCAGCGTGGATTTGCCGGAACCATTGTGACCGATGACTGCCACAAACTCCCCTTTCCGGATATCCAGGGATACCCCATCCAGAGCGGTTGTTTCTTCTCCTTCATTACCTGCGTATCTGTAATAAACATCCTTAATCTGTATAATAGGTTCCATTACTCTGTACCGGCCTCCCTGCATGCAAAATTAGCTGCCTATAAAAAATATGGATTAAGCTACAGGTAAAACATCCCATGAACTTAATCCGTTATTTCCAAGTGGCTGTCTGATATTTTAAACCAGCTCTATGATTACAGTTTCGGCTCCGTCGCCTCTGCGCGGTCCCTTCTTGATTATTCTTGTGTAACCGCCGCCGGAAGCCAGTTTCTCTTTCCTCTCCCTGTATTTGGGCCCGTACTCATTGAACATTTTCTCGATCAGGGGGTGCTTAACCTCTCGCAAACGTTCTGCATATTCCTTTTTGGTTTCGTCTTCCTTGCGCAGTTCCTTCATATCATAGAGATATGCCATCATCTGTCTTCTTGCATGCAATTTGGACGGCAGGTCGTTGGTTACTTCCAGGGTAACGGTCTGTCCTTTCTCGTTGTTGACTTCCTTGGTTACCTTGACCGTTTTATCATATTCATTAACAGCAAGAGTAATCAGCTTCTCAGCTATGCTGCGTACCTCTTTGGCCCTGGCCAGTGTGGTTTCAATTCTGCCATGCCATAAAAGGTTGGTAACCTGATTACGCAGCAGTGCTCTCCGCTGATCACTGGGTCTGCCTAATTTCCTATATCCGGGCATAATCTCCCTCCTCCATGGTGTTTATTCTTCTTTTTGTTTCAAGCTTAGGTTCAATGCGGTAAGCTTGGCCTGGACCTCTTCCAGGGATTTTTTCCCCAGGTTTCTTACCTTCATCATTTCCTCTTCCGTCTTCTGAGTCAACTCCTGTACCGTGTTGATTCCTGCACGCTTCAGGCAGTTATAGGAACGGACGGAAAGATCCAGTTCTTCTATGGTCATCTCCAGAACCTTTTCCTTTTTGTCCTCTTCTTTCTCAACCATGATTTCCACATCATTTACATGAGCGGTCAGGTCAATGAAGAGGGACAGGTGCTCCACCAGTATCTTGGCGGCCAGGCTGGTTGCTTCATCCGGCATAATGGTTCCGTTGGTCCATACTTCCAGAGTCAGCTTGTCATAGTCGGTTACCTGGCCCACACGGGTATTTTCCACATTGAAATTAACCCTGCGTATGGGGGTAAAGATGGAATCAACAGGTATCATTCCAAGAGGCTGACCCGGGTGCTTATTGCGTTCCGCAGAAGCATATCCTCTGCCCTTTTCGATGGTTATTTCCATAAACAGCCTGGCATCCTCATTAAGGAAGGCAATATGGTGATCCGGATTGACAATCTCCACATCGGCATCCACAATGATATCCCCTGCCGTAACCCGGCCAGGGCCCTGGGCGTTGATGGTAATAATCTTCGGATCGTCTCCGGACATCTTTATTGCCAGCTCTTTCAGATTCAGGATAATTTCCACCAGGTCTTCCTGAACACCCGGCAGGGTGGAGAACTCATGGAGAACCCCATCCACCTTTATGGATGTTACAGCTACTCCCGGCAGGGACGACAGTAAAACTCTCCTCAGGGAGTTTCCCATGGTTATCCCGAAACCTCTTTCCAAAGGCTCCAGAACAAACTTTCCGTACCTGTTGTCTTCGCTCATTTCAACAATCTCTATTTTGGGTTTTTCAATTTCTATCAATATAAACCCTCCTCATAACTTATTAATCCGTTTATCTCGAGGGCAACTGACCCGAATCGGTCATCATACTGCTTCCGAAACATTATCTGGAGTACAGCTCTACAATGAGATGTTCCTGAATTTCCAGGTCCAGGTCCTCTCTGGCAGGTAGTGCTGCAACGCTGCCTTCCAGTTTTTCGTAATCAACCTGCAGCCAGGGCACAACTGTTCTGCCTGTTCCCTCCCGCAGTGCCTTGAAATGGTCTATCCCGGAAGCGCTCTTTGCCCTTACTGCAATGGTCTCACCAACATTGGTGATATAGGAGGGTATGTTTACCTTCTTGCCGTTGACGGTGATATGCCCGTGAAGTACCAGCTGCCTGGCCTGTTTTCTTGAATTGGCAAATCCCAGACGGTATACCACATTGTCCAGCCTTCTTTCCAGAAGCTGAAGCAGATTCTCACCGGTAATACCCTTCATTTTTTCTGCTCTTTCAAAATATCTCTCAAATTGTCTTTCCAGTATGCCGTAAATTCTTCTTACCTTTTGCTTCTCACGAAGCTGAATGCCGTACTCCGAAAGCTTTCTCCTGCTGTTTCCATGCTGTCCGGGAGCAACCGGCCTTCTGACCATGGCGCATTTGTCGGAATAGCATCTGTCGCCTTTCAGGTAGAGCTTCATTCCCTCCCTGCGGCACTGACGGCATTGGGGTTCCAAATTTCTTGCCATCTGTCACACCTCCATTATCTCATACTCTTCTTCTCTTGGGTGGTCTGCATCCGTTATGGGGGATGGGGGTAACATCCTTAATCATGCTGACCTCCAGTCCGGCTGCCTGCAGTGAACGGATGGCAGCTTCTCTGCCGGAACCAGGTCCCTTTACGTAAACCTCTACGGTTTTCAGGCCGTGCTCCATGGCTGCTTTGGCTGCAACCTCGGCTGCACTCTGTGCTGCAAAGGGCGTGCTTTTCTTTGAGCCGCGAAAGCCCAGTCCGCCTGCACTTGCCCAGGACAGCGCATTGCCTGCTGTATCTGTTATTGTAACAATTGTATTGTTAAAAGTAGATTGAATATGGGCAGCACCGCGCTCTATATTTTTCTTCTCGCGTCTTTTCCTTGATCTGCGTGCTGTTTGCCTTGCCATTAATTTCCCTCCTTATTTCTTTCTGCGTGCACCAACAGTACGCTTGGGACCCTTGCGTGTCCGGGCATTCTGCTTGGTACTCTGTCCTCTGACGGGCAGGCCTCTGCGATGACGGATCCCTCTGTAGCAGCCAATTTCAACCAGGCGCTTAATATTCAGGGATACTTCCCTCCGCAGGTCACCTTCCACCTTCAGGTTTCTGTCAATGTATTCTCTCAGCTTGGAAACTTCAGATTCAGTCAGATCCTTTACCCGGGTGTCGGGGTTGATGCCGGTGGCTCTTACGATTTCACTTGCTGTTTTGCGTCCAATACCATATATATAGGTCAGACCAATTTCCACCCTCTTGTCACGGGGCAGGTCAATACCGGAAATACGTGCCATCATTACACCTCCATGTTAATTATTGCATATTTGTCCAATTTTTAACCCTGTTTTTGCTTGTGTCTGGGGTTCTCGCAGATAACCATCACTCTGCCTTTTCGTTTAATAATCTGACATTTTTCGCAAATAGGCTTTACAGACGGTCTCACCTTCATCCTATAACACTCCTTATCCTTTTCCGCGCCAGGTAATCCGGCCGCGGGTTAAATCATAGGGCGACAATTCCACCGTAACCTTGTCTCCCGGCAGAATTCTGATAAAATTCATTCTGAGCCTTCCGGAAATATGGGCCAGTACCTGGTGTCCATTTTCCAATTCCACCTGAAACATGGCGTTGGGCAATGCTTCCACCACTGTGCCCTCAACTTCTATAACATCGTCCCTGGCCAAAGAATACCACCCTCCTTATTTCTCATATCCCAACGATTGTAAGCTTTTTCTGATATCAGCATCCAGTACCTGCCTTCCTGCCAGAAGTTTTTCCCTCAGCTCCTGCACCAATGCAGGTTTGGCAGTCAGATGCCTGATTTTTTTCTTTTTGGGTTTGTTTATGGATCGTCCTTTACCATCTGCTATGAGAACATAATCAGCGTCCAGCCGCTGAATGATGATAAAGGCCTTTCCCTTATCCCTGCCGGCTTTTGCCAGCACAACCCTGCCAACCTGAAACTTATCCTGCATCATAGTATCACTCCCGCTCTTCCAAAGTGAGTATGAGAGGATCCTCTTCTGTGATGGCAATGGTATTTTCATAGTGGGCTGACAGGAGTCTGTCTTTGGTCAGAACCGTCCATCCGTCTTCCAGGATCTCTACCTCGTCAGTCCCCTGATTTACCATCGGTTCCACAGCCAGTGTCATCCCCGGGCGAAGCCTGGGGCCCATTCCCGGAAGACCGAAATTGGGCACTTGCGGATCTTCATGCATTCGCTGCCCGATGCCATGCCCGACAAAGGATTTTACTACAGAAAAACCTCTGGACTCCACATAGCTTTGAATCGCGTGGGATATATCGGAAATACGGTATCCCAAACGAGAATATTTCAAACTTTCATAAAAGGATTCTTTCGCAGCATCAATCAGTTCGGCAGCTTCGCTGCTTATATTTCCAACGGGAAATGTTCTGGCAGCATCAGCGCAGTAACCCTTGTAAAATGCTCCTATATCAATGCTGATAATGTCGCCTTCCTCCAAGGGTTTATCATTGGGTATGCCATGAACCACCTGAGCATTGACTGATGCACAGATACTTGCAGGAAATCCATTATACCCTTTGAAGGCAGGTGTGGCATTGTGGAGCAATATATACTCCTCTGCCAGCTTGTCAAGATGCCTTGTAGTGACTCCCGGCCTAACCTGCTCTTCTACCGCACGCAGAGCACCGGCTGTAATTCTGCCAGCCTCCCGCATTATTTCCAACTCTTTTCTGGATTTCAATACTATCATTGTTCTTCCTTACTTCAGGAAACCCTTGTAATGACGCATAAGCATCTGGGATTCCAGTTGCTTGGAGGTTTCCAGTGCAACACCGACAACAATCAGTATGGCGGTTCCCCCAAAGGACATGGGAATTCCGGAAATGGCTGTTACCGCAATGGGTATAATGGCCACTGCTGCCAGGAACAATGCACCTACCAGAGTCAGCCGGTTGGATATCCGCATCAGATATTCAGCGGTGGGCTTTCCGGGACGTATGCCCTGCACAAATCCGCCGTGCTGCCTGAGGTTGTTGGAAATATCCACAGGATTGAAGCTGATCTGTGTATAAAAATAGGTAAAGAACACAATCATCAGTGCATAGAGGGCAGCATACAAGCCGCTGTCCTGACTGAACCATTTATCCACCCAGAGCACAAAACCGCTGTCCTGGGCCATGAACTGGGCTATAGTCTGAGGTACTGCCAATATGGATACGGCAAAGATTATAGGCAGCACTCCGGATGAGTTTACCTTCATTGGAATATGAGTGCTTTGCCCGCCATACATTTTTCTGCCGATTACTCTCTTGGAATATTGGACGGGAATCCTTCTCTGCCCCAGATCGATAAAAATCACACCGGCAATAAGGGCAATCATAAATGCAACTATCAGAGGAAGCATAAGAGGATTTACCGTTTTTGCTCGGAAAGCCATTTCAAACAGCTGAATTGCTGCAAGCGGCGCCCGTGAAATAATACTGGTAAAAATGATAAGAGAGATTCCGTTTCCTATGCCTCTTTCAGTAATTTGTTCTCCCAGCCACATTAAGAATGCAGTACCGGCGGTCAAGGTCAGAGATACAACAAAATAGTTCCATAAATTACTCTCAAGCAGAGCACCTCTTGCAAGACCGAATGTAGTACCGAAAGCCTGTATGAAAGCTAATATAACAGTGAAGTACCTGGTATACTGAGCAATTTTCTTCCGGCCTTCCTCGCCTTCCTTGGCAAGCCTTTCCAGCTTGGGTATTGCCACAGTTAGCAGATTCATTATAATGGAGGCGTTAATATAGGGGGTGATGGACATGGCAAATATTGTAAAGTTGCCAAATGCACCGCCGGAGATAATATTAAAGAATCCCAGCAGCCCGCCCCTTTCTATAATTGCCCTGATATATGAACTGTCCACACCAGGTACCGGTACATAGGTTCCTACACGGTAGATAAACAGCATTACCAGCGTAAAAACAATCTTTTTCCTCAGGTCTTCTATCTTCCAGGCATTCTTAATGGTTTCCCACATTTCATATCACCTCTGCCTTTCCGCCGATCGCTTCGATCTTCTCTTTGGCAGACTTACTGAATTTGTGAGCCTGTACGGTTAACTTTTTGGTCAGTTCCCCGTCACCCAGTATTTTGATTCCATCATTGTATTTTTTTATCAAACCGGTTTCCTTCAAAAGCTCCGGTGAAACAACAGTACCTTCATCGAACACTTCCAGATCCCTTATATTTACCAATGAGTACTCCTTGGAGAATATATTGGTGAATCCCCGTTTGGGCAGCCGCCTGATAAGAGGCATCTGTCCGCCTTCGAATCCTGGTTTGACTCCGCCGCCGCTTCTGGCCTTCTGACCCTTGTGCCCCCGTCCGGCTGTTTTACCCAGGCCGGAACCGATGCCGCGTCCTTTTCTAAGTGGAGACTTCACCGAACCTTTAGCCGGCTTTAATTCATGAAGTTTCATGAGCTGCACCTCCTTTATTCTTGGATTTCTTCTACAGAAACAAGATGCTTCACTTTCTCTATCATACCTCTGATTACGGGATTGTCTTCATGTATCTTTTCAGATCGGATTTTTCTGAGCCCCAGAGCTTCCATGGTGGCAATCTGGTCTTTCTTGCAGCCGATGGTGCTTTTGGTCTGGGTTACTTTCAGCTTTGCCATGGTAAGTTCACTCCTAACCTAAGATCTCTTCGACGGTTCTGCCCCGCAGTCTGGCAACATCTTCAACTGTTTTTAAACTGGAAAGCCCCTTGATTGTGGCATTTACCATATTCCTCGGGTTGCTGGAACCCAGAGACTTGGTCCGGATATCACGAACACCGGCCAGTTCCAGTACTGCACGAACAGGTCCGCCTGCAATTACACCGGTACCTTCCTTGGCAGGCATCATCAGAACACAGCCGGAGCCAAACTTGCCCTGTACCTGGTGTGGAATGGTTGTATTAACAATGGGCACCTTGATCATATGTTTCTTTGCATCCTCTATGCCCTTCCTGATGGCTTCAGGAATTTCAGTGGCTTTTCCGACTCCCACACCGACATGCCCGTTTTCATCTCCGACCACAACTACGGTATTAAAGCGGAAATTTCGTCCACCCTTGACTACCTTGGCAACGCGGTTGATGCTGACCACTCTTTCCTTCAGGTCCAATGTACTGGCGTCTATACGGTCCATCTTTTTCCCTCCTTTAAAACTCCAGCCCGGATTCACGTGCACCGGCTGCAACTTCTAATATACGTCCGTGGTAGATGTAACCGCTGCGGTCAAACACCACCTGCTTGATACCCTTATCCAAAGCCTTTTTTGCTGCAGCCTGGCCAACGATTCTGGCAGCTTCCTTTTTGGTCTTGCCGGCAACCTGATCCCTCAAGTCCGGATCAAGGGTGGAAGCAGCTGCTAAGGTAGTTCCGTTCTCATCATTTATAATCTGAACATATATATGTTTCAAGCTTCTGTATACACACAAACGCGGTCTTACCGGTGTGCCTGAAATTTTTGCCCTGATCCTGGCATGTCGGATCTTTCTGGAGGCATTTTTATCCTTCTTCTTGATCACCTAAGCTACACTCCTTCCCTTATTAACTACCGGTTTTTCCTTCCTTGCGGAGGATTCTCTCGTTTTCGTATTTGATTCCCTTGCCCTTATAGGGTTCAGGTTCTCTTGCTGCTCTTACCCTGGCAGCCATGGCACCTACTTTTTGCTTATCGATGCCTTTTACAATTATTCTGTTGGGTGCAGGTACTTCAAATTCCACACCGTCTTCCTCGCTGATTTCCACAGGATGGGAGTAACCAACGGTCAGAATCAGCTTCTTTCCCTGCTTCTGTGCTCTGTAACCCACGCCGTTTACTTCAAGAACCTTTTCAAAGCCTTTTGTTACTCCCTCCACCATGTTGTTGATAAGGGAACGGCTGAGTCCGTGGAGCGATTTATGAGGCTTGCTGTCGGTGGGACGTTCCACCAGCACAGTATTGCCTTCCACTACAACACGCATATCCTTATGAATCTTCTGTGACAGCTGTCCTTTGGGGCCCTTAACGTCAACTGTATTATCTGCATTGACTGAAACGGTTACGCCACCGGGCAGCTGTATAGGAAGTCTTCCTATTCGCGACATATCTTTACACCGCCTTCCGTTGTGCTGATTTCAATTTGCCTTCGGCACTGTCTTACCAGATGTAGCAGAGAACTTCTCCGCCCACACCGAGCTTCCTGGCTTGTTTATCCGTCATAACGCCTTTTGAAGTGGAGATGATGGCAATTCCCAGTCCGCCCAGAACCTTGGGAACCTCATCTTTCCTGGCGTATACTCTCAGACCGGGTTTGCTGATTCTCTTCAGTCCGCTGATAACACGCTCATTGTTCGGTGTATACTTCAAGGTAATCTTCAATATGCCCTGCAGGCCATCATCAATTACTTTATATCCCTTGATATAACCTTCTTCGGCTAATATATCTGCAATGGCCTTCTTAATATTGGAGGCCGGTACCTGTATCTCTTCATGCTTAACTACCAGTGCATTTCTTATGCGGGTCAACATATCCGCAATGGGATCCGTCATAACCATATATTCTACCTCCTTCCAGTATCGACTGACTACCAGCTTGCTTTCCTGACACCGGGTATCTGCCCCTTGTAAGCCAATTCCCTGAAACAGATTCGGCATAAGCCAAACTTTCTCAAGACGGCATGCGGCCGTCCGCACAATCTGCATCTAGTATAGGCACGGGTTGAATACTTGGGAGCGCGCTGTTGTTTAACTCTCATCGATTTTTTCGCCACTTGTCAATTCCCTCCTAACTTCCTTGGACTGGTTCAGCCTCTGGTTGCAAAGGGCATTCCCATCAAGCCTAATAATTCCCTTGCCTCTTCGTCTGTCCGGGCAGTTGTAACAATGATGATATCCATTCCCCTGACCTTTTCAACCTTGTCATAGTTGACTTCAGGGAAAATCAACTGTTCTTTGATTCCCAATGCATAGTTCCCTCTTCCGTCAAAGGACTTGTCGGACAGGCCGCGGAAGTCTCTCACCCGGGGCAGGGCCACATTTAGCAGTCGATCCAGAAACTCATACATTCTTTCGCCTCGAAGCGTTACCTTGGCGCCAACGTTCATTCCCTCTCTCAGCTTAAAGGCAGCTACGGATTTTCTGGCCTTTGTAACAATAGGTTTCTGACCCGTAATTACAGCCAGATCCTCAACGGCAGATTCCAGAAATTTAGGATTCTCCTTGGCATCACCTATGCCCATGTTAACAACGACTTTCTCCAGCCTGGGCACCTCCATGATGCTCTTATATTTGAATTTCTCCATCATAGCGGATACTACTTCATTCATATATAAATCTTTCAAACGAGCCAACTCTTTTACCTCCCTTCAGAGAAGAAATTAATCATTGATGATTTCCTTGCATACCTTACAGACCCTGACCTTGGTTCCGTCTTCCAGTATTCTGCGTCCCACACGGGTTTTCTTGTTGCATCTGTTGCAGACAAGCATGGCCTTGGAAGCATAGATGGGGCCTTCCACCTTGATGATACCGCCCTGCTGGCCTACACCCCTGGGTTTTTGGTGCTTGGTCAGTAAGTTGATCCCCTCAACGATTATCTTGCCCTCTTTAGGTAGCGCGGTAAGCACTTTGCCTCGTTTGGACCTGTCCTTACCGGAGATGATTTCTACGGTATCTCCTTTTTTAACGTGTAATTTCCTTGGTACGTTCACCACAGCAACCACCTCCTCCTATAATACTTCCGGGGCCAGGGAAATAATTTTCATGTAATCCTTTTCCCTCAGTTCTCTGGCAATGGGACCAAAGATACGGGTACCCCTGGGTTGACTTTGATCGTTTATTATTACAGCTGCATTGTCATCAAATTTTATCAGCGAGCCGTCCGGTCTGCGAATGCCCTTGCTGGTACGCACAATGACAGCCTTGACAATGTCTCCTTTTTTTACAACACCGCCGGGCGTTGCGCTTTTAACAGTAGCAATAATCACATCGCCGATGTTGCCGTATTTCCTGCCGGAACCGCCCAATACCTGGATGCACAATATTTCCTTTGCGCCGGTATTGTCCGCTACTCTCAGCCGGCTTTCCTTCTGGATCATTTTGTACCCTCCTTTCAAGATGTACGGAAGTTGGAAGCCTTCCAACTTCGAGTGTAAGGAATACGTCCTGTACCTATATCCTTACTGAGCTTTCTCTATGATTTCAACCAAACGCCAGCGCTTGTCGCGGCTCAAAGGCCTGGTTTCCATAACCTTTACCCGATCGCCGACCTGACAGATGTTTTCCTCATCATGGGCTTTAAGCTTTGTGGTACGTTTGACGATTTTTCCATACAGCTTGTGCTTTACTCTGGTCTCAATGGCAACAACAATGGTCTTATCCATCTTATTGCTTACCACTCTGCCAATCCGGACCTTACGATTTCCTCTTGTTTCGTCAGCCACGAATTATTCCTCCTTTTCCGTCAAGCCTCCAGGGCTTTTAGCTCTCTTTCCCGAAGAATGGTCTTCACTCTGGCAATATTCTTTTTCACTTCACGAATCCTCATGGGATTCTCCAATTGGCCAGTGGCTAACTGGAACCGAAGGTTAAAAAGTTCACTCTTGAGCTCAGCAAGATTCTGATGGAGCTCTTCCTGTGACATCTCTCTGAATCTATTAGCCTTCACTGCCTTCACCACCCAATTCTTCTCTAGTCACAAACTTGGTTTTCACCGGAAGCTTGTGCGCTGCCAGTCTGAATGCCTCTCTGGCAACCTCTTCAGACACGCCGGCAAGTTCAAAAAGAATTCTGCCGGGCTTTACAACCGCCACCCAGTACTCCGGGGAGCCTTTTCCGCTTCCCATCCGGGTTTCAGCAGGTTTTTCGGTTACGGGCTTGTCGGGGAAAATCTTAACCCATACATTTCCGCCTCTCCTGATGTAACGAGTCATGGCAACACGGGCGGCTTCTATCTGGTTACTGGTTATCCAGCCGGGATCCAGAGCCTGGAGCCCATACTGGCCGTAGGTTACCGTGTTTCCGCGGGTAGCCTTACCGGTCATTCTGCCCCGATGAACCCTGCGGCGTTTTACTCTTTTCGGCATCAACATAATTATTTTCCTCCTTCCGCAACGGGTCTGTTCTTTGCCTTCGGAAGGACCTCTCCTTTATATATCCAGACCTTTACGCCGATCTTTCCAAATGTGGTGTCGGCTTCTGCAAAACCGTATTCGATGTCGGCCCTGAGTGTCTGCAGAGGTATGGTTCCTTCATTGTATCCTTCACTCCTGGCAATGTCTGCTCCTCCAAGACGCCCTGAAACCATGGTCTTGATGCCCTTTGCGCCTGCCTTCATGGCACGCTGCATGGCCTGTTTCATGGCTCTTCGGAAGGAAATCCTCCGCTCCAGCTGGGCTGCAATGTTTTCTGCCACCAGCTGCGCATCCATATCCGGGGATTTTATTTCCACTATATTCAAAATCGTTGTTTTCTTTGTAAACTTCTCGATATCCTTTTTCAGGGTATCGGCACCTGTTCCGCCCTTTCCGATAACGATTCCGGGCTTTGCGGTGTATATATTGACCTTTACTCGGTTTGCTGCTCTTTCAATCTCAATCTTGGATATGCCGGCATGATAAAGCTTTTTCTTCAGCATTTCCCTGAGCTTGACATCTTCAACCAGGGTATCTGCGAAATCTTTCTTGGAAGCATACCATTTGGCATCCCAATCCTTAATGATTCCGACTCTGAGTCCATGGGGATTTACTTTTTGGCCCACTTAATTATCCCTCCCTGTTCCTTTTATTTATGCCTTCAATTCGTCCAGGACGATACTGATATGGCTGGTTCTCTTTCTAATTCTGTTGGCCCGGCCCTGAGCCCTGGGGCGCAGTCTTTTAAGGGTAGGCCCCTCATTTGCATATACCTCTGCAACAAACAGATTGCCCGGGTCCATTCCCAGGTTGTTTTCAGCATTGGCCATTGCAGATTTCAGGAGCTTGCTAACCGGCTCCGAAGCTGCCTTCGGGGTGAATTCCAGTATGGAAAGCGCCTCGCCAACCCTTTTTCCCCGGATCAGGTCTATTACAATTTTGACCTTTCTGGGAGAAATCCGAACATATCGGGCGGTGGCATGAGGGCGTTTTTCTCTGTTTTCCCGGCGGGCTTTTGCCTTTTCCTTTATCCTAGTTGCCACTTTCATTCCTCCTTAAACTATTTCAATGCAGTAGACCTTTCGGTATGTCCGCTGTGACCTCTGAAGGTTCTGGTAGGAGCAAATTCTCCCAGCTTGTGACCTACCATATCCTCGGTAATGTAAATCGGAACATGTTTCCTGCCATCGTGTACTGCAATGGTGTGACCAACCATTTCGGGAAAAATGGTTGACGCTCTGGACCAGGTCTTTATAACGGTTTTTTTTCCCTGTTCATTCATTTTCTCTATCTTTTTCAGAAGATCCTTACTGATATATGGTCCCTTTTTAACCGACCGGCTCATCCAGCGTGCCTCCTTTCGATTTTCAAACAGATATCATTGCGCAAATCAGCCTTTTCTTCGCTTGATGATATATTTATCTGATTCCTTGTTCTTTTTTCTGGTCTTGTATCCCAAAGTAGGTTTACCCCAGGGAGTAACAGGAGAGGGTCTTCCTATGGGTGCACGGCCTTCTCCGCCGCCGTGGGGATGATCTACCGGATTCATAACAGATCCGCGGACGGTGGGGCGGATGCCCATGTGCCTCTTCCTGCCTGCCTTGCCTATGGTAATATTCTCATGATCCACATTGCCGACCTGGCCGATGGTGGCCCTGCACTCTGCCCGCACCTGGCGGACCTCACCGGATGGAAGCCTTACCTGTGCGTATTTCCCTTCCTTGGCCATGAGCTGTGCGGAGTTGCCTGCGGAACGCACCAACTGTCCGCCTTTTCCGGGCTGAAGCTCAATGTTGTGAATAACAGTACCCATAGGGATGTTTTTCAGGGGAAGGGCATTTCCCACCTTAATGTCGGAATTGGGGCCTGACACAACAGTGTCACCCACCTTCAATCCGTTGGGGCAGATAATATATCTCTTTTCACCATCTGCATAGTGAAGCAATGCAATATTGGCACTGCGATTGGGATCATATTCAATTGCGGCAACCTTTGCCGGTATATCGTCCTTGTTGCGCTTGAAATCAATTATGCGGTATTTCCTCTTCGCTCCGCCGCCCCGATGACGAACCGTAATCCGTCCCTGCACATTTCTTCCTGCCTTGCCCTTGAGAGCTACCACAAGAGACTTTTCCGGAGCCTTTTTCGTAATTTCTTCAAAGGCAGAAACACTCATATGCCTTCTGGCGGGGGAGGTAGGTTTATATTTTTTTATCGCCATTTTTCAGTAACCTCCTTATTGTACCATTCCTTCGAAGAATTCTATTTCCTTGCTGTCAGCTGTCAGTTTGACATAGGCTTTTTTGAAGGATGGTCTTCTGCCGGTATGGACACCCATTCTCTTCATCTTTCCCAGCTGGCGAAGGGTGTTTACGCTTTCTACCTTTACACCAAAAATGGCTTCAACAGCCTGCTTGATCTCGGTCTTGTTGGCCTTCACATCCACGAGAAAGGTATATCTCCTGTCTGCTATGGAGTCATAACTCTTTTCACTGAGTACCGGCTTTATAATGATATCGTATGGATTTTTCATTATGCGTACACCTCCTCGACAAGGCGGACTGCATCCTGGGTTATGATAAAGCGGTTGTATTTCAGGATGTCCAGTACGTTCAAGGTGTTGACATATGTCAGTTTTACATTGGGCAGATTGCGTGCTGCTCTTTCCACGGTTTCGTTCTTTCCGGGAATAACCAGCAAGGCTTTATCTTCCACCCTCAGATTTTTAAGAACCTTTACCATTTCCCTGGTTTTGGCTTCGGGCAGCTCCAGGGAATCCATTACTATAATAGTATTGTTCTCTACTTTGGAGCTGAGAGCGCTCTTCAGTGCAAGCCTTCTAATCTTTTTGGGGACAGTATAGCTGTAGTCTCTGGGCTTGGGAGCAAAAACAACGCCGCCCTTTATCCAGATGGGGGAGCGTATGCTGCCATGCCGGGCACGACCGGTTCCCTTCTGCCTCCAGGGCTTAGCTCCTCCGCCTCTGACCTCTGCACGGGTCAGGGCCGACTGAGTACCCTGCCTTTTATTGGCCTGCTGCATCCTGACTACCTGATACAATGCATCCTTGTTGACTTCAACGCCGAAAACTTCGTCTTTGAGTTCAATTTCGCCCACTGAAGCGCCTTCCATGTTATATAAAGCTACTTTAGGCATAGCCTGGCCTCCTTTCCGTCCAACCTGCGACTAGTTTTTTACAGTTTCCTTGATGGTCAGCATGGTGCCCCTGCTGCCGGGAAGTGCGCCTTTTATCAGGAGCAGATTGTGTTCTGCATCCACCTTGACGACCTCCAGATTGGCAATGGTAACCCTGTCAGAGCCCATGCGTCCGGGCAGTTTCTTTGTTTTGAATACGCGGCCGGGTGAAGTGCCTGGCCCCAGGGAACCCGGGCGTCTGTGATATCTGGAACCGTGGGACATGGGCCCTCTGTGCTGATTCCATCTCTTAATGGTGCCGGCAAAGCCTTTTCCCTTGCTTATGCCGCTGACATCCACCCTGTCTCCCTCAGAAAAGATATCTGCCTTGATCTCGCTTCCAACGCTGTATTTCTCTGCATCCTCAAGCTTCAGTTCTCTCAGATAACGCTTATATGCAACATTACCTTTTTCAAAGTGACCCTTCAAGGGTTTATTGACCAGCTTCTCCCTTATATCATCAAAGCCTACCTGAAGAGCCTGGTAACCATCTTTTTCCTTAGTCTTAACCTGAGTAACCACACAGGGGCCGGCTTGCACCACCGTAACGGGTATCAGCAGGCCGTCTTCTGTGAAGATCTGGGTCATACCCAGTTTTTTACCCAGAATGGCTTTCTGCATTATTAAAACCTCCATTCTCATGCAATCGTAACCGAAACCTATAATTTGATTTCGATATCGACACCTGCGGGCAGATCCAGTCTCATAAGTGAGTCCACAGTCCTGGATGTGGGGCTCAGGATGTCGATCAGACGTTTGTGTGTTCTCATTTCAAACTGCTCGCGGCTGTCCTTGTATTTATGCGGAGCTCTTAAAATCGTGATTACCTCCTTGTCGGTAGGCAGCGGTATGGGACCGGAAACAAATGCTCCTGTTTTTTTGGCAGTTTCCACGATTTTTTCCGCAGATTGATCGATCAGTGTATGATCGTATGCCTTTAACTTGATTCTGATTTTTTGGTTTGCCAAAGAATTTCCCTCCTTTTTATCACAGCAGGACGCTTTTTCGTCCATTATAAGACAGAAGGGGCAATAGTTTACCTTGTTTACACTCATCCACGTGTGCCATATCCCGATGAAAAAAAGAAAGGCACAAAAGCAAGGTATTTCGCCCGATTAAAGCGGACTGGTCCGTAAAAATTCCCCGGTGCGGCACCGGCAACCTTTTACTTCATCCCTAGTGTCCCAGTGGTAACACAACCACTTAATATTACAATAAAGCCAATATAAAATCAAGTATTTTTTTTATGAAATCACTATCCTTCAGCAGTGCTGAAGGATAGTGAACTTTCATTTTTATCCTACTCTACGATAGAGGCAACAACACCGGCTCCCACTGTTCTTCCGCCTTCACGGATTGCGAAGCGCAGACCTTCCTCAATGGCGATGGGGGTGATAAGCTTGATGGTCATCTGGATGTTGTCTCCGGGCATTACCATCTCAACTCCCTCAGGAAGCTCAATAACGCCTGTTACGTCCGTTGTACGGAAGTAAAACTGGGGTCTGTAGCCGTTGAAGAAGGGGGTGTGACGTCCGCCCTCTTCCTTGGTCAGTACGTAGACCTCGGATCTGAAATGGGTATGGGGCTTGATGCTGCCGGGCTTGGCCAATACCTGGCCGCGCTCGATTTCAGTCCTCTGTACGCCGCGGAGAAGTGCACCGATATTATCGCCGGCCACTGCGGAATCCAGCATCTTCCGGAACATCTCAACACCGGTTACTACGGTGCTTCTGGACTCGTCTGCAAGTCCTACTATCTCTACTGTGTCTGATACCTTGACGGTTCCTCTCTCTACTCTGCCGGTGGCAACCGTGCCGCGGCCGGTTATGGAGAATACGTCCTCTACGGGCATCAGGAAGGGCTTATCGGTATCGCGCTCAGGAGTCGGTACGTATGCATCTACCGCTTCCATCAGCTCGAAGATGGGCTTGCACCAGGGATCAGAAGCTACATCAACTCCGCTCTGGGATGCTTCCAGTGCCTTAAGAGCTGAACCTCTGATAACCGGAATGTCGTCGCCGGGGAACTCGTACTCGCTCAGAAGCTCTCTTACTTCCAGCTCAACCAGTTCCAGCAGTTCTTCGTCGTCTACCATGTCGGTCTTGTTCATGAATACTACAATGTAGGGTACACCTACCTGACGGGCCAGCAGGATATGCTCCCGGGTCTGAGGCATGGGGCCGTCTGCTGCGGATACTACCAGGATGGCTCCGTCCATCTGCGCTGCACCGGTGATCATATTCTTTACATAGTCGGCGTGTCCGGGACAGTCAACGTGCGCATAGTGGCGGTTCTCAGTCTCATACTCCACGTGGGAGGTATTGATGGTTATTCCTCTTTCCTTCTCTTCCGGCGCCTTGTCAATCTCATCATACTTGGTGGCCTGGGCTCTGCCAAACTGGGCCATGATGGTGGTTATTGCCGCCGTCAGTGTGGTCTTGCCGTGGTCAACGTGTCCTATGGTTCCTACGTTGACATGGGGCTTGGTTCTTTCAAATTTTGCCTTTGCCATGAAAGCTCTCCCTCCTTAACTTAAAGCAATTCAATTATTTCGCAATAGTCCTATTGTGCAATGATTTTTTCCATTATATTCTTTGGAACTTCTTCATAATGAGCCAGCTGCATTACGTATACGCCCCGGCCCTGGGTTCTGGACCTCAGATCGGTTGCATAACCGAACATTTCTGCCAGGGGTACAAAGGCGTGGATGACCTGGACTCCCCCCTGGGGTTCCATTCCTTCTATCCTGCCGCGGCGGGAGTTGATGTCTCCGATTACGTCCCCCATGTATTCATCAGGGACGGTTACCTCCACCTTCATTACCGGCTCCAAAAGGGTAGGATCCGCTTTTTTCATGGCTTCCTTAACTGCCATGGAACCGGCTATCTTAAATGCCATTTCTGAAGAATCCACTTCATGATAGGAGCCGTCCACTAAGGTTGCCCGGATATCCACTACCGGATAGCCGCCCAGGATGCCGCTCTCCAGTGCTTCCTTAATACCGTTGTCAACGGGCTGAATATATTCCCTGGGAACCACACCGCCTACAATTTTGTTAACAAATTCGTAGCCGGAACCGGGTTCCAGAGGTTCGACCTCCAGCCATACATGACCGTATTGGCCGCGCCCGCCGGATTGTCGGACAAACCTTCCTTCACTTCTGACAGATTTCTTTATGGTCTCCCTGTAGGACACCTGGGGCTTTCCTACGTTGGCTTCCACTTTAAATTCACGCAGCATGCGATCAACAATAATATCCAGGTGCAGTTCCCCCATACCGGCGATTATGGTCTGGCCGGTTTCCTGATCCGTATAGGAACGGAAGGTAGGATCTTCCTCTGCCAGTTTGACCAGGGCGGCACTCATTTTTTCCTGCCCTGCCTTGGTTCTGGGCTCAATGGCTACCTGGATGACCGGTTCGGGGAATACCATGGACTCCAGAATAACCGGATCTTCCTCTGCGCACAAGGTGTCGCCTGTGGTGGTATCCCTGAGGCCGACAGCAGCGGCGATATCGCCGGCATAGACCTCCTTGACCTCTTCCCTGTGATTGGCATGCATCAGCAGAATTCTGCCGATTCTTTCCCTCTTGTTCTTTACAGGGTTGTATACATAAGAACCGGTCTTAAGTACTCCGGAATAAACACGGAAGAATGCCAGTTTTCCCACGTAAGGGTCGGTCATGATCTTGAAAGCCAGGGCAGAGAAGGGTTCTTCATCGGAGGAGTGTCTTTCCGTCTCCTCATCGGAATCCGGCCTCTTACCCTTTATTGCAGGTACATCCAGAGGTGAGGGCATGTATTCCACCACTGCATCCAGCAGAAGCTGCACGCCCTTGTTCTTATATGATGAACCGCAGGTTACAGGTACCATATCCAGGCTTACGGTAGCCTTGCGGATTCCCCTGTGTATTTCCTCGACGGTGAGTTCCTCACCCTCCAGGTACTTTATCATCAGGTCCTCATCGGACTCAGCAACACTTTCCAGCAGTTTGTTCCGGTATTCCTCCGCTATGCTTATCATATCTTCGGGTATATCGGTTACCTCGCTGTGAGTGCCCAAATCATCAGTGTAAATATGAGCTTTCATATGGATAAGGTCAACTATGCCCTTGAAAGTATCTTCCTTTCCAATGGGCAGTTGTATGGGAATGGGGTTGGCAGACAGCCTGTCCCGTATCATGCCTACTACTCTTTCGAAATCGGCACCCACAATATCCATCTTATTTATATATGCAATTCTCGGTACATGGTACTTATCCGCCTGCCGCCAGACAGTCTCTGACTGGGGCTCAACGCCACCCTTTGCACAAAACACGGCTACTGAACCATCGAGGACGCGGAGTGAGCGTTCAACTTCAACGGTAAAGTCAACGTGCCCTGGCGTATCAATAATGTTGATACGATGTCCCTTCCATTGCGCGGTGGTAGCAGCCGAGGTTATGGTGATACCACGTTCCTGCTCCTGTTCCATCCAGTCCATGGTTGCATTGCCTTCATGGGTTTCACCCAGCTTGTGCACCCGGCCCGTATAGAACAAAATACGCTCTGTTGTAGTTGTCTTACCGGCATCAATATGTGCCATGATACCGATGTTTCTTGTGTTTTCCAGCGAAAATTGCCTAGGCACTGCTTAACCTCCTTTCAGTTGTAAGTTCAAACCAATTACCGTTCCCCAACACCAGTTCAGCCTGTTTTATAAAATTCTTTTCCTCTTTCTTACCATCTGTAGTGGGCAAAAGCCTTATTAGCCTCAGCCATCCTGTGGGTATCTTCCTTCTTCTTGACGGCATTGCCCGTATTGTTGGCAGCATCCATCAATTCACCGGCCAGGCGCTGAACCATGGTCTTTTCCCCTCTGTTATTCGCATAGTTTACCAACCAGCGAAGCCCTAAGGTCTGACGTCTTTCAGGCCTTACCTCTACGGGCACCTGATAGGTGGCACCGCCTACTCTTCTGGCTTTTACCTCCAGTACAGGCATAATATTGTTCAGTGCCTGCTCAAAAACCTCCATGGGATCCTTACCGGTTCTTTCCTTTATCAGTTCAAATGCTCCATAGCAGATTTTCTGAGCTGTGCCCCGCTTTCCGTCCAGCATTACCTGGTTGATCAGCTTGGTAACAATTTTATCGCCATATATGGGGTCGGGAAGTACATCCCGCTTTTCTATATAACCCTTTCTTGGCATCCATTTCCCTCCTTTCAAGGTATAACGGCACAAATGCCTCTGCTTAATCTTACTTCTTGGGTTTCTTGGCTCCGTATTTGGATCTGGCCTGCATTCTGCCGGCTACACCAGCAGTGTCCAGAGCTCCGCGGATTATATGATAACGTACACCGGGCAGGTCTTTTATTCTGCCTCCCCTTATAAGGACCACGGAGTGTTCCTGAAGGTTGTGGCCGATACCCGGTATATAGGCTGTTACTTCAGCACCATTGACCAACCTGACCCTGGCAATTTTTCTCAGGGCGGAATTGGGTTTCTTAGGGGTGGTTGTCCTTACTGCTGTGCATACACCACGCTTCTGTGGAGATTCATCAAGAGCAGGTGCAGCTGACTTGTACTCCTGCAACTTTCTTCCTTTACGGATTAATTGACTGATTGTTGGCATTCTCCCACCTCCTTTCAATACAAATACAATTCTGACCGGGATAGCCTGATGTGTACGGTTATATCAATACTCAACAATCAGGAACCTGCCCGACATGCAGCCGTAGACTGCTGTCGGGCCTTAGATCCCTGCTTCGTTTAAAATAAGCGCACTTAAGTATTTTAGCACTCCATCCCTATGCTGTCAACAAAAATTCCCGCTTTTATCACACTTCCAGCAGGTCACCTGCGGAAGGCAGTTCCAGGTCCAGGGCTTCATCCAGGGATTCCGGAATATCTGCCTCCTGATCATCCGCCATAATCTCGATATTCCTGTAGCGGCTCATGCCTGTGCCTGCAGGAATCAGTTTACCTATAATTACGTTCTCCTTAAGTCCCACCAGGGGGTCGCTCTTGCCCTTAATGGCTGCTTCAGTCAGCACCCTTGTAGTCTCCTGGAAGGAAGCTGCCGACAGGAAGGATTCGGTGGCAAGGGACGCCTTGGTTATACCCAGGAGCACCCGCTTAGCCTGGGCAGGCATGCCTCCCTCTGCTATGACACGCTGGTTTTCCCTGTCGAATTCAAAGATGTCAACCAGGCTGCCGGGCAGGAGATCGGTGTCGCCTGCGTCCTCCACCCTGACCTTGCGCAGCATCTGACGTATAATGACCTCAATGTGTCTGTCGTTTATATCAACGCCCTGCAGGCGGTAAACCTTCTGAACCTCCTGCAGCAGATAGGCCTGTACGCCCTTGACGCCCTTTATCTTCAGGATGTCGTGAGGGTTGATGGAGCCTTCTGTCAGCTCGTCGCCGGCTTCCACCATCTTACCGTCGGTTACCTTGATGCGTGAACCGTAAGGAATCAGGTAGGACTTGGATTCCCCTTCACTGTCATTGGTTACCACAACTTCTCTCTTCTTCTTCTGATCATTTATTGTAACCCGGCCGGATATTTCGGAGATAATGGCCAGCCCTTTGGGCTTTCTGGCTTCAAAGAGCTCCTCCACCCTGGGCAGACCCTGGGTAATGTCATCTCCGGCTATACCGCCGGTATGGAAGGTTCTCATGGTCAGCTGGGTGCCCGGCTCGCCTATGGACTGGGCTGCAATGATTCCCACTGCCTCGCCTATGTTAACCACACCGCCGGTGGCAAGATTGCTGCCATAACACCTGGCGCAGACTCCATGTTCTTCCCTGCAGGTCAGAACGGAACGTATATGGCATTCCTCTATTCCTGCATCTATTATCTGCCTGCCTGTTTCCGGTGTAATCAGCTGATTTTCACCTATTATTACCTCGCCGGTTTCAGGATGAATGACAGGTTCTGCCGTATAGCGGCCAATGATGCGATCGGCCAGAGGTTCAATTGCCTCGTTGTCTTCCCGGATTTCCTGGACCACTATGCCGCGGATTTTTTCATTGCTGCCGGCAAAGCAGTCTTCCGAGCGGATGATAACGTCCTGACTGACATCCACCAGACGCCGGGTCAGATAACCGGAGTCGGCAGTACGCAGTGCCGTATCCGCCAGACCCTTTCTGGCACCGTGGGTGGAGATAAAGAACTCCAGAACGGTAAGACCCTCACGGAAGTTGGCCCGGATGGGCAGCTCGATGATTTTTCCTGCCGGATTCGCCATCAGTCCCCTCATGCCTGCCAGCTGACGGATCTGGTTGATGCTTCCCCGGGAACCGGACGTGGCCATCATGTTAACGGGATTGAATTCATTCCATGCCTGACGGAGAGCCCTGGTAACCTCTTCAGTGGTCTCATTCCAGGTGTCAATAACTCTTTCGTAGCGCTCGTCATCGGAGATAAGGCCTCTGCGGTACTGATGATGTATCTTCAGGACTTCTTCATCCGCTTTGTTCAGCAGGGCCTGCTTTTCCTCAGGAACAACCATGTCGGATACACTGACCGTAAGTGCTCCCTTGGTGGCGTACTCGAATCCCAGATTTTTTATTTTATCAAGCACTATGGATGTTTCAGTGGAGCCGTATTTATGGAAGCACCTGTCCACAATCTGCCCCAGCACGTTCTTATCAACTGTGGTGTCAATTTCCAGCTCGAACATTTCCTCCGGATGGCTGCGATCCTTGAATCCCAGATCCTGGGGAACGGCTTCGTTGAAGATAACCCTGCCTGCCGTTACCTCTATAATGCGGGCAGCCCTTTCGCCGTTTATTTCCCTGACCTGTCTGAGTTTCACCTTGGCATGAAGATCAATCACACCTTCGCTGTAGGCCATTATGATTTCATCGGCGCTGGAAAATATCTTGCCTTCACCCTTCATGCCCTGTTTTTCTATGGTCAGATAGTAGCAGCCCAGAATCATATCCTGAGTAGGGGTAACTACGGGCCGTCCGTCCTGAGGTTTCAGTATATTATTGGCAGCCAGCATCAGGAATCTGGATTCAGCCTGTGCTTCCACTGAAAGGGGCACGTGTACCGCCATCTGGTCGCCGTCGAAGTCGGCATTGTAGGCAGGGCAGACCAGGGGATGCAGTTTCAGGGCCCGCCCTTCAACCAGAACCGGTTCAAAGGCCTGTATGCCCAGGCGATGTAGGGTAGGTGCACGGTTTAAGAGCACAGGATGCTCTTTTATGACTTCTTCCACTACGTCCCAAACCTCCGGCCTTACCCTTTCCACCATGCGCTTTGCGCTTTTAATGTTATGGGCCTGGCCGGTTTCCACCAGTCTCTTCATGACAAAGGGCTTGAAAAGCTCCAGTGCCATTTCCTTGGGCAGGCCGCACTGAAACATTTTAAGCTCCGGACCTACCACAATGACCGAACGGCCGGAATAGTCAACCCGCTTTCCCAGCAGGTTCTGACGGAAACGGCCCTGTTTTCCCTTCAGCATATCACTTAATGATTTCAGCGGGCGGTTGCCGGGGCCGGTTACCGGCCGGCCTCTTCTTCCGTTGTCAATCAGGGCATCCACCGCTTCCTGCAGCATCCGCTTCTCATTACGCACGATGATATCGGGAGCGCCCAGATCCAGCAGCCTCTTCAGCCTGTTGTTTCTATTTATGATTCTTCTGTAAAGATCATTCAAATCGGAGGTGGCAAACCTGCCGCCGTCCAGTTGTACCATGGGACGCAGTTCCGGCGGGATAACCGGGATTACGTCCAGTATCATGTGTTCGGGACGGTTTCCGGATTTTTTGAAGGCTTCCACCACTTCCAGCCGTTTTACAATCCGAACCCGTTTCTGACCGGTGGAGTTTTTCAGTTCCCCCCGCAGTTCCCGGGAAAGGGCATCCAGATCAATGTTTTGTAAAAGTTCCTTGACTGCCTCGGCCCCCATGCCGCATCGGAAGGAATCTCCGTATTTTTCATAGTGTTCCCTGTATTCTTTTTCACTCAGCAGCTGTTTTTTAGCCAGAGGTGTTTCACCCGGATCGATGATAACATAGGAACCAAAATACAGAATCTTTTCCAGGGAACGGGGGGACATGTCCAGCAAGAGTCCCATCCGGCTGGGAATCCCTTTAAAATACCAGATATGGGATACAGGCGCAGCCAGCTCTATGTGTCCCATTCGCTCCCGTCTCACCTTGGACCGGGTAACCTCAACACCGCATCGGTCGCATATAATACCTTTATAGCGCACCCTCTTATATTTTCCACAATGGCACTCCCAATCCTTTTGGGGTCCAAAGATTTTTTCACAGAACAAGCCGTCTTTTTCAGGCTTTAAGGTACGGTAATTAATTGTTTCGGGTTTTTTTACCTCACCACGGGACCATTCCCGAATCTTGTCCGGAGAAGCCAGGCCTATTTGTATGGCATCCAAATTATTCAGCTCGAACAAGGGCTATCGCTCCCTTCCAAGTATTTTAATCTTCATCGTCTTCATCAACAAAATCATCATCCAGGTCCAGATCCGGAAGCAGATCCTCCGTATCCTCAGCATCGACGCTGCTCTCGCTGTCATCATCCAAACCGGGAATAACTGCTATATCATCCAGATCGAAATCCAGATCATCGTCTTCAAACTCATCGGTCTCTTCCGGCTGCTCCCGATCTTCGCGGCCTTCTATGTTAATATCCAGATCATCTATATCATCGTCGATGACTTCCCTGATAACGATTTCTTCCTTCTCTTCACTCATGACCTTGACATCCAGTGCCAGACTCTGAAGCTCCTTTATAAGGACCTTAAAGGCTTCAGGGGCACCCGGCTCCGGAATGTTTTCGCCCTTAACGATGGCTTCGTAGGTTTTGACCCTGCCTACCACGTCGTCGGATTTCACCGTCAGAATTTCCTGCAGGGTATGTGCTGCCCCGTAGGCTTCCAGGGCCCACACTTCCATCTCACCGAAACGCTGACCGCCGAACTGGGCCTTTCCGCCCAGGGGCTGCTGGGTAACCAGTGAATAGGGTCCGGTGGAACGGGCATGAATCTTGTCATCCACCAGGTGGGCAAGCTTGAGGAAGTACATATATCCAACGGTAACCGGACTGTCAAAGGGTTCACCGGTACGTCCGTCGTATATGATCATCTTTCCGTCCCGGCTCATCTCGGCCAGTTCAAGGGTGTCCATAATGTCTATTTCGGATGCACCGTCAAATACCGGCGTTGCAATATGCCAGCCTTTGGCTTTGGCTGCCAGGCCAAGGTGAACTTCCAGTATCTGCCCGATATTCATACGGGAGGGAACACCCAGGGGATTCAGGCAGATTTCAAGGGGCGTGCCGTCGGGAAGGAAGGGCATATCCTCTTCGGGAAGAACCCTGGATATGACGCCCTTGTTGCCATGGCGTCCGGCCATCTTGTCACCTACCGATATCTTTCTCTTCTGTGCCACATAGACGCGAACCAGCTGGTTGACCCCCGGAGGCAGCTCGTCGCCGTTTTCCCGGGTGAATACCTTTACGTCAACCACGATGCCGCTTTCTCCATGGGGCACCTTAAGGGAGGTATCCCGGACCTCACGGGCCTTTTCCCCGAAAATGGCACGCAGGAGACGCTCTTCAGCGGTAAGCTCGGTTTCCCCTTTGGGAGTAACCTTTCCTACCAGAATATCGCCGGCCCGCACCTCGGCACCAATGCGTATAATACCTCTCTCATCCAGGTCCTTAAGGGCTTCATCCCCCACGTTGGGAATGTCCCTGGTAATTTCTTCAGGACCCAGCTTGGTGTCTCTGGCTTCGGACTCGTACTCCTCTATATGCACAGAGGTGAAGACATCATCCTTGACCAGCCTTTCGCTTATTAAAATCGCGTCTTCGTAATTATAGCCTTCCCAGCTCATAAAGCCGACCAATACATTGCGGCCGAGAGCCAGCTCTCCTCCGTCGGTGGAGGGGCCGTCGGCAATGGTCTGGCCTTTTTCCACGATCTCGCCTTCGGTAACTATGGGCCTCTGATTGATGCAGGTGCCCTGATTGGAACGCTTGAATTTCAGCAGATCGTAGCGATATTCATTGCCGTCATTTCCCTTGATTATAATGAGATCGGAAGACACCTTGCTTACTACACCGGACTCTCTGGCTAGGACTACAACGCCGGAGTCCCTGGCGGCTTTGGCCTCCATTCCCGTGCCGATGATAGGCGCTTCCGGCCGAACCAGCGGAACAGCCTGTCTCTGCATGTTTGAACCCATCAGTGCCCGGTTGGCGTCATTGTTCTCCAAAAAGGGAATAAGGGCAGTTGCAACGGATACCAGCTGTTTGGGTGATACGTCCATGAAATCCACCTGATCCCGCGGAACCTCCAGGATCTCCTCCCGCAGCCGGACCATTACCCGTTCGTCCACAAAGTGGCCGTCCTCATCCAGGGGCTCGTTACCCTGAGCGATGATGTATTCATCCTCTTCGTCGGCAGTGAGATATACAATCTCACTGGTTACCACCTGCTTTTCGTGATCAACCTTTCTGTACGGTGCCTCAATGAACCCATATTCATTGATTCTGGCGTAGGTGCTCAGGGAGCCGATGAGGCCGATGTTGGGGCCTTCCGGTGTCTCAATGGGACATATTCGGCTGTAGTGGGAGTAGTGAACGTCACGCACTTCAAAACCCGCCCTCTCACGACTCAGACCGCCGGGACCCAGTGCGCTCAGTCTTCTCTTGTGAGTGAGCTCCGCCAGGGGGTTGGTCTGATCCATGAACTGGGACAGCTGGCTGCTGCCAAAGAACTCTTTAATGGCAGCGGAAACCGGACGGATATTTATGAGGGCCTGAGGGGTGATCACATCTATATCCTGTATGGTCATTCTTTCCTTGATTACCCTCTCCATTCTGGAAAGGCCGATACGAAACTGATTCTGCAAAAGCTCACCGACAGAACGGAGTCTGCGGTTGCCCAGATGATCAATATCGTCAATCTGCCCCACACCATTTGCCAGATGCAGGTTATAACTGACGGATGCAATAATATCATCAACCAGAATATGCCTGGGGATCAAGTCGTCAATGGATTCCCTGAGAGCCTCTTTCAGCTCATCAGTATCCTTTACCCTGTCCAATATGTTTTTAAATGTGGGATAATGTACCTTTTCATTGATTCCCGCTTCTTTGGGGTCAAAATCCAGATAACCGCCGGCTTCAACAAAATTATTGCCCAGCACCTTCACTGTCTTTCCGCTGTCCAGCAAAATTGTGATCTCATTTATGCCGGCATTCTGAATCTCCTCTGCCTTTTCCCGGGTCAGCCTTTCTCCTTCCTCAGCCAGAACTTCGCCGGTGCCGGGATCCACAGCATGCTCTGCCAGGCGTTTCCCCGCAATGCGCGGAGCCAGAGCCAGTTTCTTGTTGAATTTGTATCTGCCTACCCTGGCCAAATCATATCGCTTGGGATCAAAAAAGAGGGATCTGAGAAGCTGGCTGGCACTCTCCACCGTAGGCGGTTCACCGGGCCGCAGCCGTTTGTAAATTTCCAGCAGACCTTCTTCCACCGAGTTGGTATTGTCGCTGTCTATGGTAGCCAAAAGACGTTCATCTTCGCCTAAGAGTTCCTTTATCTCCACATCGGTACCATATCCCAGTGCCCGTAGAAGCACCGTAATGTTGATTTTACGGGTGCGATCCACGCGAACATAGACTATGTCATTGGAATCTGTTTCATATTCCAGCCAGGCACCGCGGTTGGGAATAAGCGTTGCGGAAAAAAGCTTTTTGCCTGTCTTGTCGATTTGTTCTGCATAATAGACGCCGGGAGAGCGAACCAGCTGACTGACGATAACCCGCTCTGCCCCATTGATTATAAAGGTTCCCTTATCGGTCATGATGGGGAAATCCCCCATAAAAACCTCTTGTTCCTTTACTTCGCCTGTTTCCCGGTTGATCAGCCGGACCCGGACCTTGAGAGGCTTGGAATAGGTAACATCCCGCTCCTTGCACTCTTCCTCCGAGTACTTGGGCTTATCATCCAGGTAATAATCAACGAACTCCAGAACCAGATTTTCGGTGTAGTCGGTAATAGGAGATATGTCGTCGAAAACCTCCCGGAGTCCCTTTTCCAAAAACCAATTGTATGAGTTCTTCTGAACCTCGATGAGGTTTGGCATCTCCAGGACCTCGTCGATTTTGGAGTAACTCATTCTGGTTCTCTTGCCAAACTGCTCTGGATGCAACATGTACATCTCACCCCTTAAGTATAGTTGAAGCCAAATACATCCACGAATTACTATGGAGATTTTGAAGTATGAATAAATGGGCATTAATATATATTATACCCTTGCATTTTATACCCTATTCAGTGTAAAATAGAGTTGGACACAAAAAGCCAACCCACTCAGTCTGAACACGCAAAAAAGCAAAGATATGCAATATAGGTTGTCTTAAGAACCATTAATGCAATTTACAATACTATCATAATACGGTAGTATTGTCAATCATAATTTTGTGTTTTTTCAGTCCTGCTCTCGCAGGTTACAGAGTATTGACTAATAAGAAGGAAATCAAAGCAATAAGGAGCTCATTACAGGGCAGAGCTCCTTATTGCTTTTTCTCTTATAATCTCAGTTATTTGATTTCGATCTTTGCTCCTACTTCATCAAATTTAGCCTTGACAGCTTCGGCATCTTCCTTGGAAAGGCCTTCCTTAACTGCCTTGGGAGCTGCTTCAACCAAATCCTTGGCTTCCTTCAGACCCAGACCGGTTACCTCACGGACAACCTTGATAACTTTGATCTTCTGTGAGCCTACATCAGTCAGAACAGCGTCGAACTCGGTCTTTTCCTCTTCAGCGGGAGCAGCGGCACCGGCAGCAGGAGCTGCTACAGCAGCTACGGGAGCAGCGGCGCTTACGCCGAATTCTTCTTCCAGAGCCTTAACCAGTTCGGCAAGCTCCAGTACGGTCATATTTTTTATAGCATCCAAAATTTCTTGTTTATTCATTTTAATATCCTCCTGTTTTCAAATTATTTTCTTTAAGCTTCTTTTGCTTCCTTCACGGCATTCAATGCGTAAAGCAGTGAACGCATGGTACCGCCCAGCACGTTGACCAGCCCGGAAATGGGAGCATTCATGCTGCCCAGCATTTTGGCAATGAGTTCTTCCCGGGATGGCAGCTCGGCCAGTGCCTTGATGCCGTCCACGTCGATAATCCTGCCTTCTACTACCCCTGCCTTAAACTGCATCTTCTTCAGTTTCTTCATACCCTCGGTAAGAATTTTGGCAGGAGCTACCGGGTCCTTGACGCCGAAGGCAATGGCGGTGGGACCTTTCAGAAAGGGAATCAGGTCGTCCATACCCAGCTCTTTGGCTGCAAGTTCGGTCAGGGTGTTCTTGTACACCTTGTAGTCCACATCATTTTCTCTGAATTCTTTTCTAAGCTCAGTGACTTCCGCTACCGTCAATCCCCTGTAGTCAATGAGGATTGCACTGCTGTTTTCGGAAAGCTTTTGCTTGATTTCCGCAACGATTTGTTCTTTTTGTTCTCTGACAGACACTATCCACAGCACCTCCTTTCTTAATACAGCATGGGGCGCTTGCTTATCGAAGAAAGACGTATTAAAAGGCCCTCTTGCCAAAAGGCAAGAGGGCAGTATATTTTCAATACATTCCCTTACCTCGGCAGGCAGTTGATTAAGCTGAAAAGCACCTGCTGTCTACGATAAGACCATGCTTCAATTATATTCAATTATCATAGGACATTATAATGCAATCTATCAAGGTTGTCAAGAAGCAGGCAGATTCCGGAAACTTAGTTTTGGAATCTGGCTCCATTCACCTTAACACCGGGACTCATGGTTGCTGAAATAACCACGCTTCGCAGATAGGTTCCCTTGGCGGCAGCGGGTTTTGCCTTGATAATCGCATCCATCAAGGTCTGAAGATTTTCATACAGTTTATCGGTGCCAAAAGATTTCTTGCCGATAGGTACATGTATTATGGAAGACCTGTCCACTCTGTACTCAACTTTACCGGCCTTGATCTCTTTAATAGCCCTGGCCACATCCATGGTCACCGTACCGGATTTAGGATTGGGCATAAGTCCCTTTGGTCCTAAAACGCGTCCCAGCCGGCCTACCAGACCCATCATATCGGGAGTGGCAACACACACATCAAATTCAAACCAGTTTTCATTCTGGATCTTTGCGATCATATCTTCGGCGCCTACAAAGTCAGCACCGGCCTCTTCGGCTTCCCTGGCCTTTTCACCTTTGGCAAAGACCAGTACCTTTACCGTCTTACCTGTCCCATGAGGTAAAACAACGGCTCCCCGGACCTGCTGATCGGCGTGCCTGGGATCCACGCCCAGACGAACTGAAAGCTCAATGGTTTCGTCAAATTTGGCTTTTGAAATCTGCTGAACCAGTTCCAGCGCTTCTACGGGATCATAGAGCTTGCTGCGGTCAACAAGCTTTGCACTTTCCAAATATTTCTTACCGCGTTTCATCTTTTATTCCTCCTTGTGGTCGTAACGGGCCTTCCTCCAAAGCCATGGTTTCAGGCTTAAGGGTAGGTTTCCTGCCACTTTTTTTAATTAAATGCTTAACTTTTTAATCTTCTACGGTGACACCCATGCTGCGAGCTGTTCCGGCCACCATGCTCATAGCGGCTTCCAGACTGGCTGCATTAAGATCGGGCATCTTGGTTTCTGCTATTTCCTGTACCTGCTTTTTGGTCAGCTTTGCTACCTTATTCACATTCGGTTTGTCAGATGCCTTGTCAAGTCCGACTGCCTTCTTAATTAAAACAGCAGCGGGCGGCGTCTTGGTTATGAATGTAAAGGAGCGATCCTGGTAAACGGTTATAACAACAGGAATAATCATCCCTGCCTGCTTGGCTGTTCTTTCATTGAACTCTTTGCAAAAGCCCATGATGTTGACTCCATGCTGCCCCAGGGCAGGACCGACCGGCGGTGCAGGTGTTGCCTTGCCTGCAGGTATCTGCAGTTTGACATAACCGGTAATTTTCTTTGCCACTTTTTACACCTCCTCACATGATCACATAAGCTATATCTTTTGAATTTGATGGTATTCCAGTTCAACAGGGGTATCCCTTCCAAACATGGAAACAAGAACCCTGACTTTCTGCTTTTCGGGATAAATCTCCTCTATGGAGCCGATAAAGTTTTCCAGCGGACCCGATATAACCCGAACATTGTCTCCTACTTCTGCATCCAGTTTAACCGGAATAAACTCCACACCCATGGCGCGAACTTCATCATCGGTTAGTGGAATGGGCTTGGAGCCCGGCCCGACAAAACCGGTTACGCCCCGGGTATTTCGTATGACATACCAGGATTCGTCGGTCATAATCATCTTGACCATGACATAACCCGGGTAGATCTTTCGCATGACGGCTCTTCTGCGGCCGTCCTTTTCCTCCAGCTGTTCCTCCATGGGCACTTTGATTTCGAAGATCAAATCCTGCAGGTTGCGGTTTTCAACTATCTTTTCGATGTTGGCCTTAACCTTATTCTCATATCCGGAATAGGTGTGAATCACATACCATTTTCCCTGTGTATTTTCATTATCTGACATAAACCAAAAGGGTCCAGGCTATCCCTCGACCCCCCCCTCCTTCTCTTACGTAATCAATTCAAGAAG
>FZPS01000155.1_pt93 | contig 33576 bp, 32 predicted proteins | sample 1817821 | NCBI WGS metagenome assembly FZPS01 (sample SAMEA104158645, study PRJEB21678) | metagenome | place: Germany | collected 2015-04-21
GATACGGCAGCCTATTACACAGCTCGCCAAAATTTTTCTAATACCTCGGCCGAGGTATTAGAAAACCAAGCAGCATAGCAGTAACCATTGTGGCAAAGGAATTTACACCAACATTTAGGACTTGACTGAAGAATTCGTTGGCAAAATTAAGGAAGTGATTCCCATATTGTAAAAAGCTTGGTTTCCAATACTCTTCAACTTAGCGGAGGAGCTTAGATCAACTTCTCCGCTGGTCTTAGTCCAGTAAAATGCATCGTTTCCAATGGTCTCAAGGGAAACAAGATTGGATGTATTGATGCTTGATAAATTCAGTTTAGAGAAAGCACTACTCCCAATGGTCACCAAACCGGTTAGTCCACTAAGATCAAGAGCTAGATTTGTTGTGTTCTGACTGCCGGTGAAATAGGCATTAAAAGCACTATCTCCTATGATCTTTAAACTAGGCAGATTTCCAAAGGTAATTTCCTTCAAATGTGAATGGCGATGGAAAGCTTGGTTACCTATTGATTCCAAGGAGGTGGCGCCGGAAAAATCTATTTTTTCCAACAATCCCTCAGGTGTATTTGCTCTCCAAAAAGCACTATTACCTATGGTTTTTAGGGATGTCATGCCGGCAAAAGAAATTTCAGTTAATTGATTCCCCGCAAAGGCAGAGTTTCCAATGGAAATAAGTTTACCTAATCGATCCGTTCCTGCAAGAGATTTTACCCCTGTCGACTGGAACACATTTTCATCAAGAACCGTATATTCTGCACCTCTACTAAAGTCTATGCTATCAAATTCAACTCCACTAACCCTAAAGTTGTCCCTATAATTCGTCTGACTGTAGCCGACTTGTCTAATCATCGGATGAGTTCCTTCAGGACTAATATCAGGTAAGACGAGATGACGCTCACCGGCCGGTAGGGCTGCCATCTTTGCTTTACCTTGCGCGCTTAAACCTGTAACAATTCCATTGTTATAGGTAAAGTCGCCAAGCACCCACCCATCACCGATGGGACGCTTGTACCAGTCACTACCAACAAGAACATCAACTGTTTTTGTTGTTTCATTACCATACCGGTCTGTTACTGTATAAATAACCTGATAGGTTCCCTCCAATGTAGGATCTAAATCGCCAGGATCAATCACTACATCCTTTGTAATATCAACTCCGCCTGCATCCGTAGCTTTAATTAAGGAACGGAGAACATCCTCTAACTCCTCTGCTGTCGTGTTCAGAGGAACTTCGGGAGCCTTAATCACTTCGATTTTTGGAGGAACTGTTGTGGGAGTATAGAGTAACTTTAATTCATATAAATCCTGATCAGGTGTGAAGAAAATTTCCTCTTGAATAGCATACCCGGAGATTTTTTCAGGTTTTAGCGAAACTTCCTCACCGATGACAAATATGTTGTCAATATCAGTCATATCATCACCAACGTTTTTTGCTGTGCGAAGTTCTTCTCCGGTTGTCCTATCTATGTATTTTACGACAACACTAATTGCCCCTACAACGTGACCGTAGAGTCCATCTATCTTTTCCAGTTTTGGAATAGAAGGATTTTCCGTGATGATCTTTACATAACGTCCATTATCAGAAAAAACACTCTTTCCAAAAGAAGTAATGGAATTACCTAAAGTCACTTCTATTAATTTGTTTTTCTCAAAAACTATGTCACCAATATCTGCAATCACACTATTGGATGTGACGGATGTAAGATTATTGTTAGAGAAAGCTCCTTTAGCCAGAACTTTAAGCTTAGCAGGAAAGATAAACGTCGAAAGCAGATTATCTCTGAAAGCGTACTCGCCTATTTCTTCAAGTGCTGATTCTACCGGGATCGTTAATTTAGTAATATTATTGTCTGCAAAAGCATAATCCTCAACAACCTTAATATTTTTACCTAACGTAATCTCAGTCAGTCCGAATTTTTGGAGAGCATTTCTACCAATTGCAACAACAGAAGTACCATCAATCATGTCCGGTATCACAACAACTGTTCCTTCGCCTAACCAGTCTGTAATTTTCAAACCACCATCGACCGGTTGAGTGATGAATTCTGTTGTCTCTAGAAGTTGAATCGGGGAATTTGAAGGTGATGCTTCAGGCTGAAGGATCTTGTCACTATTCTCAGGGTCTGATTCTTCAGAAGATATTAAATCTGTATCTTTAAGGGGGGGTCTTCCGACAAAGCTTTAGAGTCATTAATACTCGGAGAGTCACTTGGCATTTCGCTCTCCGACATCGAATCAGAAGTACTCTCTTCAATATCTGAAGCCGGTAAGGATTCTTCACTTATTCCAACAGTTTCTTCACTTTCATCAATTAAAAGAGGATCTGCATTAACCAACGGTGATACCATCATCTGAACTACAAGTAACAATGAAATAAAAGAAACAAATAATTTACTCTTTTTATAATTTAACTTTTTCATATTCAACATCTCCTTACTGGTACAACATATCTACCGATCATTAAAAGCTTACTTCGTTGCTTTTTTGTTTTGATCATATAATCGATTACACAAAATATTGGATACTTAAAAAATACCCATTCTCACCCTTTACAGTTGAGATCATTAATCTTGAGTAACTCAGTCTACTTTTATTTTAAAAAAATACTATACAATTAATGTTGCCGAAGATTGAGATCATTAATCTTGAGTAACTCAGTCCACTTTTATTTTAAAAAAATACTATACAATTATTGTTTCCAAAGATTGTAGGTGATGAACATTAGATTGAGGTTACTCATTACTTTCAAAAACAATATACTTTAATTTAAACACTATACTGCATGCATAAGCTAAGAATGATTTTTAAGATATTATTTGTATTATAGCACAGATAATTACAATAACAAATATATTCATTTTATTATATTGTGAGCGATATATTAAAACTTAACATCTATATTTATCATAATACTTAATCATCAAACATGATTATTAAATTAATAAGAATACTTAATCTTCCGTGTACCCAAAATCATATGTTTCAATCAAACATGATTATTAAATTAATAAGAATACTTAATAGCAAAGCAACCAAAAAATGTTTCAATATTTTCAATTTTCTCTTAACCAAATACTTGAAATATTTTTTCTCAAATGTTAAATTATATTTAGATGATTCCGAGCAAAATTTACCTGAAATGGTAACTTGCCGATGGGTTTTATTGGAAACGATGAAGCCTCCCACTCTTGGAAAGGGATCCTACGAATTTCGTATGGCCCTTGAGGTGGAAATAATCCAACTTCTACTATATGCAGGGCCGTACGCCCTGTTTTTTGTTTGACAAAAAACATGCTAAAGAAGGAGGATTTATATGAACACAACCTACAATTACAATGTCTTACGAGTTAATCTAACTGACAAATCGTGGCAAACGGAATCTTTTGGTCATGAAGAAGCTAATAGGTTTATTGGCGGCAGAGGTTTAGCTACGAAATGGCTATACGACGCCGGATGTGCAAAAGCGGACCCGCTTTCACCCGAAAATTTATTGATTTTTGCAAATGGACCACTAACCGGTACAAATTCCCCAACAGGTGGAAGATATATGGTAATCACCAAGCAACCTCTGAATAATATGATCGGTTCGGCCAATTCGGGCGGTACATGGGGTGCTCGTCTTAAGTATGCGGGTTATGATGCTATCATCTTTGAAGGAAAGGCTGATTCTCCTATTCGTCTTTTTATAGAAGATGATCATGTCGAATTGATAGATGCTTCAGATATCTGGGGCATGAAATCGACCGAATGTAATGATAAACTGCAAGAAATGTATGGTAGCAAGTCAAATTCCTTATATATAGGACCGGCCGGAGAACAATTGTCTTTGTTGGCTTGTATTATGAACGACACAGACCGAGCTGCAGGTCGAGGAGGTGTTGGAGCAGTTATGGGTAGCAAAAATCTCAAAGCGATAACTGTTAAGGCTTCAAATACAATAGTAAATGCATATGATAAAGAAGCAATGAAAGTAGCATTCCAAGAAGCAATGGCTAAAATTCGCGCCAATCCTGTAACTTCAGAAGGACTTCCCGGATTAGGGACTGCTATCTTGATTAATGTTATTAATGGAATAGGTGCACTGCCTACTAAAAATTGGCAAAAATCTTATTTTGAAGATGCTGAAAAAATAAGTGGCGAAGAACTAGCTGAAAATTATCTTGTACGTAAAGGTCATTGTCACCGTTGCCCAATAGGCTGTGGACGAGTTATAAAACGCAATGATAAAGAGATTGGTGGTCCTGAATATGAACCCCTCTGGGCATATGGTTCAAATTGTAATGTTAATGATTTAGCAGCAGTTAATGAAGCAAACTTCCAATGTAATGAATATGGGCTGGATGCAATAGGTGCACCCGCAACTATTGCTGCTGCAATGGAGTTAGTGCAACGTGATCTAATCAAAGAAGATGAATTTGAAGGTCTGCCCGCTTTGGTTTGGGGTAGTTCTGAAGCAATTGTAGAATGGACAAAAGCCATGGGCGAAGGAAAAGTTGAGCTAGCCAAGAAAATGGCTCAAGGTTCAGCTAATTTATGCGAATCATATGATGCCGCACAATATTCTATGAGTTCAAAACGCATGGAACTTCCCGCATATGATGCTCGGGCTATTCAAGGCATTGGGCTGAATTATGCAACTTCCAATCGTGGTGGATGCCACGTTAGAGGATATACTATCTCACCGGAGGTTCTAGGACTCCCGGAACAAGCTGATCGGACGGAAACTGAAGGCAAAGCCGCTTTGGTAAAAATTTTCCAAGACTTGACTGCTGTGATTGATTCTCTCGGACTTTGTTTATTCACCTCTTTCGCATTAGGTGCACCTGAATATACAGCACTCTATAATGCTGCTACAGGTTCCAATCTAAGTGTTGAGGAATTACTTGAAGCGGGAGATAGAATTTTTAATCTTGAAAGATTATTTAATAAAGATGCCGGAATGGTTCAGTCGGATGATTCTTTGCCTACGAGATTAATCGAAGAACCGGTATCAAATGGACCTTCAAAAGGAATGCTCTCCAAACTTGACGAGATGCTCCCTGCATATTATGCTGAGCGCGGTTGGGTTGATGGCTTCCCAACAGAAGAAACCTTACAAAGATTAGGAATTGCGTAGTTTTAAAATTATGATTACTGTTAAATTGTTTGCTTACTTTCGTGAAAAACGAGGTAAAGTATTATATCTGGATGAAAAAATCTTCCATACTCCTAATGATGTATGCAAAGAGTTAAATATTGATCCTGAACAAGTAGGTATTTTACTTATAAATGGTTTTCATGCCAAGTTTGACGTTCCCTTAAAGAATGGAGACTTAGTTTCCCTGTTCCCCCCGGTCGCCGGAGGATAATATTCTAAACATCAAGGAGGCTTAGTTACCTTATAGCCTCCTTTTTATTTATTTAAATGCTAATTTAAATCTAGTGAAACTAATTCTTGTGACAATATATTAAAACGATATAAGTTATTTACTTTTAATTTTTCACTTTCAGTCAAATAAAGTGTTAATAAATTGACTTGCATAGCTGCAACAATTGGCGGCACACCGGGCAAATTAGCTTTTTGTTCAAATTTAGTAGCAGTTCCATGAGAATATATTTTTTTCATTAAGGATCTTTCAGAAAAAAAGAATCCATACTGACAATCCCAATCCGATAAGCTGCCATGAATTAAAGGTATCTTCAAACTTATACAAAACTTTTCTATTAAAAATCTTCCGGTAATATTGTCTAAACAATCTATAACAATATCCGCATCCTGAACATATATAATATTTGTATCATCTTTCAAATAGACGGTATGAGCTGTAATCTTTGTTTCAGAATTAATCTCATGTAACGCTCTCTTGGTTTCTTCTGCTTTAGATTTATCCAGATTGTACTCTGTAGAAAAACGCTGGCGATTTAGATTGGAACCGGTAAATACATCCCCATCTATAATAATTAAGCTGCCAATCCCAATGCGTGCACACAGTTCTGCTACATAACCACCAAGTCCTCCCAGGCCGACGATAGCAACAATGACTCCTGCTAAGGCTCTCTGTTGTTTTACGGAAATGAGCGGTAGATTTCTTTCATAACGTTGATTGAGCATTCTTTTTTCCTCATTGAATCTTGATTAAGCGTTTGTCAGTTATTTTTATCACAGCATCGAATGTTGCTTTTTCTAAGGGATCATGTGAAATGATAATTAAGAGTCGTCTCTTTTTTTCTTGCAACCATTTCTTTGATAAATTGAGACAATAATAAGTTGAAAAATCATCCATTTGAGAGAAAGGTTCATCAAGCAATAATATATCTTGGGCAAGAGATATTGAACGCAAAAATGCTATCTTCTGGCGTTGCCCTCCGGAAAGTACGTCAACGGGTTTATCAAGCATCTCAAACATCTCTAGAGCAGCCAACTCATTTTCAATCGAAGTTAATTCTATATTAAAGAGAGCAAAATTATCTTTGCCTTTTTTCTGATACAAATAAGGATCTTGTGGTTGATAAATAACTTCTCCATCGACTTTAATATCTCCTGTGATATAAGGAAACTCGCCAATAAATGCTTTAAGCAAAGAGCTCTTACCCGTTCCGTTGTCTCCGGTCAGTAAATAAGATTTATCATTATTGAACTCTAACTCGGAAATAATAAAAAGAAGCTCTTCTCCTATTTCAGCTTTAACATTACTTAATCGAATCACGGCGAGCTCCTTTGGAGAGATACATAGCAATAAAACTGATAGCTAACGAAATAATAATTAATACAATTCCCAGCCTCAGTGCCATTTGATAATTTCCTTTGTTAGTTTCTAAGACTATGGCACTAGTGATTACTCTAGTTTTGAAACGAATATTACCTCCTACAATCATGACCGCACCCACTTCTGCAATAGCGCGACCAAATCCTGCAATCACCGCGGCTAAAATACTAGCTGCAATTTCTCTCGTTAATTGAACAAGCATTTTAGTTTTTGATAAACCCATTCCGATTGAAGTTAACCAAAAATCTTTACGAATCGGATCGACTGCGGGAAATACATGACTGGCAATTATCGGAATAACAATTATCATCTGAGCGATAACAATTGTTTTTGTTGTATAGAGCCATTTGAGCTTCCCGAAAATACCGACATTAGAATACAATAAATAAACTACAACACCTGCAATAACAGGCGGTATTCCGGTAAAAGCCGTAAAAAGTGGTCTTAAAAATTTATTCAGTCTATTTTCAAACAATCCTAAAAGCAACCCTATGGGTATTGCAATCAAAGATGAAAGAATCGTAGACATAAAGCAGATTCTTAAAGTTAAAATTACTATGTTGGTAATTTCATTCATAATAAAAAATATCGACTGATACTTATAAGTATCAGTCGAGAATAATAACTATTGTCCTACAAAAAATAATGGTTGACCATATTCTTCTTTACCATATTCAGCAATTAATTCAGCAGCGCGTTCTCCGGTAATCCATTCTTGAAACTCTTCCGCCAATGCAACATTAGTTCCTTCAACTTTGTCCGGATCAACAACTATTACAGAGTAAACATTCTTTAGAGAATCTGATTGATCCACTAATACCTCAAGATCCATTTCGCTTTCCATTGATAAGAAAGTAGAAAGATCTGTTAAGGTATATCCGGCATTTTCACTCGAAAAGGTTAAGGTTGCTCCCATACCGTCACCAAGTGAATTATACCAATCTTGAGTTTCGATTTCTGCAACATCTAATCCGGCACCTTCCCAGATTGATTTTTCTTTACTATGTGTACCGGAATCATCACCGCGAGATACAAAAACTGATTCCGTTTCTGAAATTGCCTGGAATGCTTCTTCTGCAGTCTTTCCTTTAATTCCTGCCGGATCATCTTCCGATCCAACGATTACGAAATAATTGTGCATGAAAGTTTTACGTTCTACACCATAGCCTTCTTCGACAAATTCATCTTCTGCTTTTGGTGAATGAACTAAAATGATATCCGCATTACCTTGACGTCCATCTTCAATTGCTGCACCGCTACCTTTTGAAACAATCTCCATTACGATACCGGTATCCTCTTTTAATGGATCACTCAAATAATCCATCAATCCTGAGTCGTTTACACTAGTTGTCGTAGTCAATCTTAAGATTTTTTCTTCAGGCTCAGACTCCGCTTCTGTTTCGGCTTCTTTTTCCGTTTCAGTTTCTGCCTCTTTTTCAGTTTCAGCTTCAGTTTTTACTTCTTCCTTAACCTCTTCTTTAACTTCTTCTGTTTCTGTACTGTCTGCTTTTTCGGTATCACCGCAAGCAGCTGCAAAAATCATAATTAATGCTAGTAGTACAGCTAAAATACGCTTTTGTTTCATAATCCCTCCAATTTCTTTCTGAATAATTTTTTCAACTAATACAGATTGTTGCAATTATTTGTTTAAAACAATCTTTAAACAAGCAATTACATCCTTACTTTATTTTAACATTTAAGCGTTATAGATTCGAACATTCCCGCTTCCGGATGTTTCATATCCACCAAGAACCTTAATCTGATTCCTGAATAAATCGGATTTTAATAATCTAATCAGTTCTTGTATAGCCGGCAATTCAAGATTTTTTTCATATGTAATAAATTCATATGCCTCATCAGCCAAATAAACAAAATCACAATTTAGTTTATTTGCTGCTGATTCAACTCCAATGCCGAAATCGCTATCTCCATTTTTCACTGCTAAAGCAACTGCCAAATGGGTTGTAACCTCCCGTTCATAGCCAATGAAATCAGTCGGTTTGAAACCTTTTTGAGTTATTAAATAATCAAATAAAACTCTGGTTCCTGCACCTCTTTGCCTGTTTGTCATGCTTTTTCCCGGTAGATCTTCTAATTTATCAATCTTAGTAGGATTCCCTTTAGGCAGTATAATTCCTTGCCTACGGCCGACAATATTGATTGCAGCCATTCTTTCACCTTTAAAAAAGAGCGACATTGCTTCATTGTTATATCTACCATCTTTACCAAGTAGATGGGAAGGTGCTACATGACATTCTCCTGCTTGTAGACTTTGTAACCCTGCAAGAGATCCAACATGAGATGAAATCAAACTGGAATTTTTGCCTGTTTGAGCAAATAAGTTATTGATTACATCCAAGACCATATCATGCGAACCAATCACTACAATGCGATTGGCCAACTGATTATGTTTAAATGGTCTATGCAATCGTACAGTAACTTCTTCACCTCGATTATTGCCTTCAGATTCTTGAGGTATAATCAGATAACCGTCACTTTGTGCCAAAGACATTGATGCTCCCGCACCACGATCCATTGGTGTTGCTGTATATGTATCATTAATTTTTCCAACTTTTACTCGGATATATTCTTGATGTTGTAATGAAGATACAGCCGGTCGGGTTAATTTTGCTTGTAAAACCGGATTAGGTTCAACTGTACGATGCCCTTTCTTCAACAAAATAGGACGTATTATTTCGTTAAATACGATGTGTCCTGACACAGGATAACCCGGAAGTCCAATGAATGGTTTTTCATTAATTTTAGCTAGTACTGCCGGTTTTCCCGGTCTGATTGCAATTCCATGCACAAAAACCTGACCTAATTCTTTTGCAACTTCTACAGTAAAATCTTCACGTCCTGCTGATGATCCTGCTACTATTGTCACAACATCAAAATCTTGAGTTGCTTGTTTTACAATTTCTACTAATTGCTGAAGCTGATCGGGTATTATAGGGAAAATCTTGCACTCTGCCCCGGACTCAAGAGCCATTGCTTTAAACATTGCCGTATTTGATTCAATTATTTCTCCAATATTTAATGCCTCATCTCCCGATACAATTTCATCACCGGTTGGAATAATTGCGATTGCAGGTTTTTTATAGACACTTATATTTTGGATACCGGCAGCTAAAATTACACTTAAATCGACAGATTTTAATTCATGAGATTGAGGAAATAATAAATCTTGTTCAATAATATCTTCACCCAATGGTCTGACATTCTCCCAAGGGTGAATCGATTTATAGATTTTGACACCTGCTTCAGCTTCAGATAATTCTTCTGCCATCAAAACAGCATCATAAGGAGAAATCAAGGGATCTCCGGTATCGCAAGGTATAAACTGATTATCTTTTAAAATTAAAGGCTCATGTTCTCTGGCCATTTTTGTATCTTTCGCTCGTACCATTATTCCGTCCATGGCACAGCTATGAAAAGCCGGAGAACTCAATCTGGCATATATCGGTTCTGCTGTAATTCTTCCCAAAGCTTCTCGCACTGCTATTGTTTCCGTTTTTTTATCCTTAAAAAAATCTTTTAGATGCGAAAAAAATATCTCTTTTGATTTTTCTAAAGGTGTGGTTTTTAAATATATATTTCTATTCATAAATTTTTAAAGAGAAAATAAAGTCACATTGACATTTTGCTCTTTAACAACCCCCTCTTCATGCTGATCTATTACAAAATAACCATCAGCTTTTGCTAAAGTGGATAAGTTACCCGAAGCTCCAAAAATCGGATGACATACCCAACCCGTCACAGTTTCTTCAAGAGAAACAAGCTGAATCAGTGTTCTGCCCGGTGTCGCAGGCATGCTTTGACTGATTGAACATGGTATTTTTTTGGAATCTTGTATGCCATAATAATGGCGAAAGGCGGGAGCAAAAACTGCGAGAAAAACCGCAACAGCACTGACCGGATGTCCCGGAAGTCCTAAAATCATTTTCTTGCCATCTGTTCCGAATCCTGTCGGTTTACCGGGTTTTATTGCAATACCATGGAACAACATCCCTGGATTAAATTCCTGTTCAATAATTGCCGGAACAAAATCTTTTGTTCCTTTAGAACTGCTACCACTAATGATTATTAAATCAACATCTGTTTTTTCAAGTTCAACTCGAATTATCTTTTTTACATCCGGTAATAATTTTCTTTCAATTACTTTAATCCCTAAATCTTGACATAGTGAACTGATTGAATAACTGTTTACATCTCTGGTCATGCCGGGGGGTATTATTGAATCAGGCGGCAATATTTCATCACCGGTAGAAAGAACTCTGGCTGTTAGAGGTGCGTATGCATCTACTTTCAAATAACCGAGACTAACTGTTCCCGCTACTACGGCAGGTGTAATAATTGTGCCTTTTCTGAAATATACTTCACCTTGGTTTGTATCTTCTCCTATATCTACAACATGTTCTAAATATGTAACCGGAGAATAGATCGATACGAAATTTCCACCAATCTTCTCAGTATTTTCTACCGGTACTACGGCATCTGCTCCCTCCGGTAACATTCCGCCTGTAAAAATCTCACTGGTTTCTGAAGCATTGATCTTCTTTCTAGGTTGCTTTCCCATTTCTATTTCTTCAACCAGTTCTAAAATTGCAGGAATTGTTTGTGTAGCACCATTTGTTGAACCGCTCTGCACGGCATAACCATCCATTGTACTTCTTCGAAAAGCAGGGATATTTTCTCTTGCAATAATATCCTCTGCCAGAATTTTTCCCAAGGCTTTATCGATAGGTATATTTTCAATTCTTTTCAGGTTGAGGCTCTCCATTGTTTGGAGAATAGTTTCAACTGATTGATCAAGCGATTGTACTTTGAGTAATCTCATTCTTCCTCCAAGATCTTTATTTCATCACCTATATGAACCCAACCGCCTTTGATCACAATAGTAAATATTCCTTCTGTCGGCATAATACAATTTCCTACCTGTTGCTTTATTGCACAACCTGTATGACAGGATTTTCCTATCTGCGTGACCTCTTGGATTGTCTCACCGATCTGCAATTTAGTGCCAATAGGTAATTCATACAAGACAAGACCTTCCGTAGTAAGATTCTCAGCAAAATCTCCATCGCTTAAAGAAGGAATCGTTTTTTTCATTTTTTCGATTGATTCAATGCCTAAAAGGCTCACTTGACGATGCCAATTACCACCATGGGCATCATCTTGCAAGCCAAAATTTTCAATAAAAAGACCTTTTTGTTGAGGTGTTTTGATAATTCCTTTTTTATCGGAACGATTAATGGAAACAATTTTTGCCATCGATTTCCCTCCAGTTATTATTTATCTCGTACCATAATAATTTTTGAAATTAAGCATTATCTTTTTACCGGTATATTAAAAAGTTTTTTAACATACAGCTAGTGAATTCAATGTTTTGAAAAATCTTCTGAACCATGCTGCAAAAAATCACCTAACAGTATTTCAAGTCCGTGATCAAGTGCCGGCAGAAAAGCTGTTATGCTTTCGCGCACAGCTTTTGGACTTCCGGGCAAATTAATTATTAGTGATTGTCCGCGGATTCCACTGACAGCTCTGGAGAGCATCCAATACGGAGTCTTTTCTCTGGAAGATAAACGAATTGCCTCTGAAATACCCGGAGTTTCTTTTTCTATTACCTTAAGGGTTGCTTCAGGCGTAATATCTCTTGCACTAAATCCTGTTCCGCCTGAAACTAAAATAAGAGGTGTTTTCAAATCATCAGCAAATTCAATCATAGTTTCTTGCAGTTTATCAAGATCATCAGGCACTATTTTTGAAGTTTTTAATTTGTAATTATCACTCATTGTTTCTTCAATTGCAGCAAGACATAAATCGATCTTTTCACCACTTGAACGACTATCACTTGCAATTATCACAGCATATTCAAAATTCTTCTTTTCGCTCATAATCACCTGATTTTCCTCCTGTTTTTTTGACCAAATATATGTTTTCTACAGTCATGCTCTTATCTATTGATTTGCACATATCATATATGGTCAATAGCCCTGCCGAACAGCCTGTCAATGCTTCCATCTCAACACCGGTCTTACCTTCGCACTTTACTTCAACTTCACAATAAAGAAGATCTTTTTTGAAATAAAAATCCACATTTATTTTAGAAATCAATATCGGATGTGCCATGGGGATAAAATCCGGAGTTTTTTTGACTGCCTGAATTGCAGCCACCTGAGCAATTGCTAATACATCACCTTTATTATTCTTTATTTCTTTGATTGCATTTATTGTATCTGGTATTAATCGTATACAACCGCGGGCAATTGCTGTACGTATCGTAGGTCTTTTATCTGATATATCAACCATTTGACCACGATTCTGATCATCTAAATGTGTAAGCATTTATCCTCCTATTGTGCTCATAGCAGCAGTAGTACTTTTGCCTTCAGAAACATAATGTCTTTGAGGTTTTTGATTTAATGCCTGTTCGATATATGGTCTGACATCTTCACCTTTCCTCAAAGGGCTTTTTACATCAATCAAGAGATCACTCAATAGACAAGGCTTGATCATACCATCTGCCGTCAATCTCAGTCGATTACATTCATTACAGAAATTGTGTGACAAAGGTTGAATTAATCCGACTCTTCCTATACCGTCCGCCACTCTATACAATCTTGCAGGCGAAGACTTTTCTTGTTTTTTAAAAGGAATTAATTCGAAGCGATCTAATATTTCATCAGATAACATAAAATGTTTTTTAGAAAAATCTGCAGTAGGCCCGATTGGCATAGCTTCAATAAAACGGACATCAATTGGATATTTTCTTGTTAAATCGATAAAATCTCCGATTTCATGGTCATTTATATCTTTTAATAATACTGCATTAATCTTCACTTTTAAATTTGCTTCTAAAGCAAAATGAAAACCTTTTAATACATCATCTAAATTTCCACCGGTTAGTTTATTAAATGTCTCATGATTAAGTGAATCGATTGAAATATTAACTCTCTTAAGTCCTGCTTGCTTTAGTCTTTGTGCTTTATTGCCCAAAAGGAGTGAAGCATTTGTTGTTAAAGCTAAATCCTCAACTTTTTCTAAATGGCCCAGAGATTCAATGAAAAATTCAACACCTTTTCTAATTAATGGTTCTCCACCTGTTAAACGTATTTTTTTTATACCATTTTCGACAAATAAATGAGTAACATAATAAAGCTCCTCAAAGGTTAAAATATCTTCACGCTTCTTCGGAGGTACACCTTCCGGAGGCATACAATATTTGCAGCGAAAATTACAAAAATCAGTCACGGAAATTCTGAGATATTCAATTTTTCTATTAAATTGATCTTGCATTAGGTAATTTCTATTATTATTAAAAATAATTTGTTTTAAAACAGCTTGTAAAAATCCATTTAAAGAATTTTGTTGTTGAAGTTTTGTTTTATTTATTATACCAAAACTGTATAAATATATCCGAAATGTGATCTAACTTAATTATTTCTTAGGCTTATTTTTAGAACTTAATATTTGTTTATTAAGTAAGTCTCATTAATCTTAAAAGACCACTACCTCGTAATCTTGTTCTGCAAAACTGGTAAAACCTGCATGACTATTCATATCATCTAAGAAACGAAGACCGGCTGCTTCATTTTCTTCATAGACACCTAGAACTTTTGAACAAGCAAGACAAACTCCGTAAATGGTTCCGTCTTCCTTCAATGATAAATAAAGCTTGTTTCCTTCTTTTTCTAATTGAGGAGCTAAAGCACAAGATTTGCCTTCCAAAATAATCTTCACTTCGTGCCCGGCATCTTTCAACTGTCTTGCATTCATTAAACAATGCAAGAAGCACATCTTCTCACCTTCCATTGCGTATAGCAGATATTTTTTCATTGAATTTTCTCCTTCAAAATAGCTATTTAACTTCTAAATATAATTTACAACAAAAAATAAATATAATAAACTATTATATTTTGAAATTAATCAACAAGTTATTTTGCAAATAAAAAAACAAGGTTAATCCGAAGTTCAACCTTGTTACAATCATTATTCTTTCTAACTATGTAAAATTATAAAAAACCGCTTGATCAATCATTCATAATCATCGTGACAATTTAAAAGTAAACTCTGTTTTTGTTTGATGATCAAAGACTTCAACTTGATCGGTTACTGTCACTTTTCCTGTCAAATTACCATTTTCATTTTTTAGTGGCAATTCAATTTTTAACGGTTTAATAAGACCATCACTGTAAATATCTGAACGAGCATATAGCTCAGATTCTAATTCAAAGCTCAGGAGATTTTCATTCAATTGAGCAGTATAGTTAAGTGGAGTTTCGCGAATCATTTCTACATCCATAGCTTCTCCGTCTCCTAAAAATTTGTCAATCGAAAATGATAACACATATTTATTTTCTTCAGCATGTGTAATCGTTACTTTATGTTCAAGGTCTTCCGACCAGCTTAGAATTAATTCTCCAGTTTCATCATCTTCTGAAAAGTAATCTATTAAGACTACCGCTTTCCAATCTCCTACTAATTGATCTTTTGATAAACCGGTTTCCGCGGCCATTGTAGAAGTTTCTTCTAGAGCTGAAGCAGTAGTTATCTCTGAACTTTGCTCTGTTGTCTCTTCGGTTGTTTCTGTGGTTTGGTGAACTGACGTAGATGTGGTTGTTTCAAGCAAAGTTGTAGCCGAAGTCTTTTCAAATACAACTTTTTTATATGTTTTAGCTATAGTTTCTTCCTGATTTGACTCAGTTTTATTTTGAGCTGAAAACTTATGACTTTTACTGCAGCCAAATGTGCTGAACAAAAAAACAAGGCAAAAGATCATCAATAAAAATCTCAGACTATATACAATTTGCTGATTGTTAAACATTGTTTACCTCCGAAAGTCAATTAAGATTGATTTAAAAAGACAATGTTCCTTACGTTGTTTAATCAGATTATATCAGTAAAATTATTAAAATAATGAAAATTGACAAGATTTGGCAATGACATTTTGAAATTGCAAGATCTATGCTTAATTGAAAAATATTAAATCATACAATCATCGATAGAAAACTATGGATGATTGCATGATTTTAGTTAATTAATTATTGTTTAAATGATTTGTCAAGCGTTCTTTGATTGCAAATAGGAATTCTTCCGAGTCAACTCTTTGCAAGTTGTCTCCTTCGGCTACATTTATTAAATCTCCGGTCATAATTCCTTCTTCTATGGTTTTGACAGAAACTTCACGTAAAGCTTCGCCGAAATGTACTAATTCCGGTAAGCTATCCAGCTCACCTCGTTTCGAAAGTGCGCCACCCCAGGCAAAAATTGTCGCCATCGGATTAGTTGAAGTTTTCTCACCTTCAAGATATCTATAATAGTGTCTGGTCACAGTTCCGTGTGCAGCTTCGTATTCACAAGTTCCGTCAGGTGCCAGCAATACAGAGCTCATCATGGCCAGACTTCCGAAAGCTGCAGAAACCATATCACTCATCACATCACCATCGTAATTTTTGCAGGCCCAAACATAGCCGCCCTCTGAGCGAACAACTCTGGCTACAGCATCATCTATCAATGTGTAAAAGTACTCAATCCCGGATTTTTCAAAAGCTATCTTGTACTCAGCATCATAAACATTTTGGAATATTTCTTTAAAAACACCATCATAAGTCTTAGATATTGTATCCTTGGTTGAGAACCAGAGATCTTGTTTGGTATCCAAAGCAAATTTGAAGCAACTATGAGCATATTTTTTAATTGAATCCTCTAGATTATGCATGCCTTGAATAACTGCATTGCCATTCAACTTCTGTACTAACTTAGTTTTAATCTCACCCGACTCACCTATAAAAGTTAAAATAGCTGTTCCCGGTTCAGTGGTACGTAGTTCAGCATTTTTATATACATCACCATATGCATGACGAGCAATTGTAATTGGTTTTTTCCAAGGTTTAACCACCGGAGAAATATTATTAACCATAATTGGGGTACGAAAGATAGTTCCATCTAAAATTCCTCTCAAAGTAGCATTCGGACTCGGATAGAGACGCTTTAGATTATACTCTTCTTGACGTTGTTGATTTGGAGTAATCGTAGCACATTTAACCGCTACCCCATGCTTTTTACAGGCAAGGGCTGCATCAATTGTAATTTGGTCATCTGTCCTATCTCTCTCCACTAAGGATAAATCATAGTATTCACTCTTCAAATCAACAAATGGGAGAATTAATTCGTCTTTGATCATTTGCCAAAGGACTCTGGTCATCTCATCGCCGTCTATCTCAACTATCGGTGTGGTCATTTTAATCTTTTGCATTATTCTTACTTCTCCTAAATATTAAAATAATATTACACTATCTATCATACAGATTTATTGACTGTCTACAAATAAATATAGTCTAATAATAACCGGGTAGACAGCCTTTTAATTATGGAATTAACCAAGACTTCTAAACTTGTATATTCAAAAATTATCTTGTATTATGTATCGGTCAGAGTAAGCTGTCAGCGTTAAGTGGTTGAGGATGGAACGTTGCCTCAATACGAAAATAAAAATTATTGCGGTTGACAGTTGCGTTCACTGCTTAAGATATCCTCTTAAGCTGTCAAAAAGGAGGATACATGAATAATCTCAAACTTTCCCTAAAACAAAAACTTTTTGCCGGCATTCTCACTGTCTTGAGTGCCATTTCAATTTGGCTCAGTGCCAGACCTAATGTTTACATCGGCTATATTGTCGCTCTGGTTCTGATCTTTATCAGTGGAATGATTTCTGATCAAAAGCGTGGCCTAATTTCCGGTCTTATTGGAATTTCTGCCGGCTTAACTTTGCGACACTTTTTCCCACAAGAAGTTTCTGAAAAATTCCTAGAAGCTTATAATCAATATCAAAGTTTTATTAATACTTTTTTCTGGTTAATGATTTTGGGAAGCATATTGATAGGATTTTTAGGCGGCTCAATCGCGCTGATTTTAAATCAAGATAAAAACAAACCTTTGACAACCCCTAGACTAACTTTAATGGCTTTTTTTATAGCACTATCGGTTGTTATCAATACAGTCCGTGTAGGAAGCGTTAGCTTTGGAGGATTTCCGATAATTTTTGCCGGTTATATTCTAGGTCCTATTTCCGGATTTATTGTCGGAGCAGTTGCAGATATTGTAGCTTTTATCGTTCGGCCTTCCTCATTCGGCTTTAATCCTTTATTTACTTTAACTTCTGCTCTCACCGGATTAATCCCGGTAATCGTTACAAAACTGTTAGGTGAAGAAAGACCCCATTTCACGTATTTCAAAGTTTTAGTCGGAATTTTTGTAGGTCAATTGATAACTTCAGTCATCTTAGCACCATTATTCCAAATGATTCTTTTCCAAAGAGGCTTTTGGGTTATAGTGACAGGAGCTGCAATCAAACAAGCGATCTCAATTCCTCTATATGCGTTTTTATTTATATCCATTAATGATATTACTTCAAAAATATTCAGATTATAACATGCAGAAAATGAAACTTAGCAATATGTTAATAAGCCTCTTAGCTTGATAAAAAGCTAAGGGCTTATTTATCTTAACTTAAGAAACTCTCCAGCGTGTAATTACAATTGTTTCAATTTTTCCACAAAAGTGATGTTGATTAGTATTCTTAAAATTACGCTGACATTTTTGACAAAACTACATATATTAACCTCTTGTTTATCTAATCATTTTATTTTGATTGTTCGACGAATCTTTCATAAACAAGTTTAGCAAAATCTTGGACTAGGGTATGTTGATTGTTCATTCCATCAAGTGAAATCTCTAAAATCTCATTATTGTAAGTAAGGATTTCAAGAGTGATTATCCCGAAAACATTATATATATTAGCTTCAACACCCAGGGCTACTTCAGGCGTTTCCACTTTAAGCATATCGAAACTCTCACGCGCCAACTGTTCATTAGCAAAAGCTTTGACAGCAATACTAACAGTAGGCTCACCATCCCACAAATTATCATCATTTGCTGTACCATCCGTATATTCTAGATAATATACAATATTATGAGTATTTGGTAGCATAAATCCTTCATTTTCTTTAATTTCAACTACCTGCATCAAAAAATAATTTTCTATCTCTTCTTTTGTAAATAGATTCTTTACTTCAGGTATTGTTATGTCTTGTGTAGAACCTTGATCACCGACATTGCCCACCGCTTCAAAAAAACTAAATTTATAGGATACATCAGATTCCGGCAAGGGATCATCCCAACCAAGTTCAATATTTCGCTTTAATGTATATTCCGGAGGAATTTCGGTATTTTTAGAAGTTTCAGTTTCTTCAGATTTTTTCGTACTTTCTTCGGATTTTTTCTCCGGTTTATTATCAACCGACTCTTCTATGTTTTTTGCTTTTTCTGTGTTATTATCAATTTCCCTTGATTTATCTAATGAAGAGCAAGCTGATAGACTAATGATTATTAGTACTGCAAGTAAGATAGTCGATACTTTTTTCATTGCTATAATCTCCTTTTATACTTATTTCACTCAGTCTCTTCAGTAAATTTAACGGCAGTAATCCGATCAAAGAAAAACATAGCTGAAATATCTTCAGGCATGGGATCAGGAACCAATAACATAAACTCTAAATTGTCTCCATAAATCAAGCCATTATAGTAAGTAGCATAATGGGAATCTACAGGATTCTTAAAAGTAAATGAATTGCGACCTCTCCAGCGAATTCTGGCAATAGGAACACTAAATTCTAAGACTAACGAAATTTGACTGATCATACCATCTTTTAAACTAAAAATTACTTCCGTATCACCAGTTTCTGAACCTTGCATGATTTCCGGTCCTGTGAGTTCAAAATTCCCAAGATCTGTGCTCATAACAAAAAATGCTAACTTCCAATCACCGATTAATTTTTCCGCTGGATAGTATTCCAATTGTTCAAATTCATCAATAATTGCTTTATTACCGGGTCTGACAAAAACTAAATCTTGTCCTGACACATCGAAAAGACCATTAGCTGCATTTTCCAGTGTAATTTCAATACCATTCTCAGGATCAATATCTAATATGATCATGTCGCCCGAGCCTTGATTATTACCGGGAATAAACGAACTTTGTCCTTCATAACTATGATGCTCATTATGCAATTTATATTTTCCATCTTCCTCTAATTCCAAAGTCCAGTTTGTATTTTGTTCAGTTTTTCCGTCAATGATCCATTTACCGGCATATTCAGCTTGATTGCCGCAAGTAGGTGCAGGATGCGGTTGGGAAGTAGCTTTAACTTGAATTGGTGTAGAAGTAAAAAATAATACAAATAAGATCAGAATAAGTGATATTATTTTCTTCATAGATTTTTCCTCCCTTCAATCATAAGCTGCCTATTTTTAGCTTATAAGATTGTTCTTTAGGTTATTTTTAGTTTCTTGCTCTGGAAATCTTAGAAATAGAATATTTTGTTAACTGACAACTTTTCAAACTATGATTAATACTGATTACATGCAAATTGCAGATAAAAATTTATGTTATTTAATTATATTTTAATTTAAAATGTTTGCTATAACAACAATAATCTTTGTTAATTTTAGATTGTTTTTTAGTGAATAATAGACAAATAAAAGAGAGCTGACTTCAAGTTTTTTGAGGTCAGCTCTTCTCATGTAGATTAAAGACTTTTAGTCTTTAGGTTTAATCTTATTTAGATGAAAATCTGTTTTTTCTAAGTTTCATCTGAACTGCGAACAATATAGCTGATAATGCTAACAATACAGTTGCTAAAACTGTGAATTGAGCTCCCAATTCACCGGTACGTGGTGCTCCGGTAGCTTCTTTCGTGGTTGTTGAACTTGTAACCTCGACTGTTTCTGTTGGAGGTGTAGTAGTCGGATCAGTTTCCTGTGTATCATTATATTTATTAGTGATTACAAGACCGTCTTCACTCACCGTCATATCGTATTGATCCGGAATCTTGGTTTCTTTTACTGTATAGACAAAATCTGAACCATCCGCTGCAAATTTAGGTAAGTTCCCCCACTTAGCTTCTTGCTCACCGTTACCTTCTGCAGTTAATTCAATTGCTGTGCCAAACTCTGTTCCATCTTGATATAGCATAATTATTGCTTTCGGGAAAGATGTCGTTCCGTCTGGGATATTATCCCAAACTTTGGTCGCTGTCACCGTCTGTGCTTCGCCTCCTGTATAGCGGTTTATGGCTGTCAAATCCAAGTACTTTATGAGAGTACCTGAGGGATATTTTCCTTCACTTAATTCTGAGGTTATTTCAACAAATTCGTAGCCGTTAGGTACACCGGTCTCTTCCATTACATATTCAATTATTTCTCCATTCGTACCATAAAATTTTAAAGATGTGAAAGATGCTTGATGATTTGTTTTAATCACAATGGGCTTAGTAGGATATAATACAGGGTTTCCGTCCGAGAAATAGAGGGATAGCTCCGCCTTTGGTTTATTAACTGTTGGTAGATAGTTGCCATCAGCATCAATATATTCTTTATTCATGCGTAAGAAGAAATTGAAGGACTCACCATTTTCGAAATTACCATAATATGTATTGGTCACAGTATACCCATTATCAAGCTTACCTTCATCAGTAAGTTTATAACCATTAGGAACAACCGGTTCTTTTACCGTATAGATATATCTTGATCCGTCCGGTGCGAATGCAAGCAGATTATCCCAGGTGACTTTCCACTCAGCAGCTTCTGTTGCTTCCTTCTGACCTAAGTCAATCTGATCTTGACCTTGTTCACGTATCAATTGGAGATTGACACTTTCCGGCAAAGGATCTGTAGCTTCTACACGTTTCCAGACTTTTGTCGCTGTTAAAGTAGTTTCTGCTGTTGTCGGATTCTCAGGATCAGTATTATCTGTTATACCATCATAAGTATTTGTAATGGTTAATCCATCGTCACTTACTGTTCTGGCATAACCGTTTGAAAGTGCTGTTTCCTTTACTGTATAAACAAACTCTGAACCGTCTTCAGCAAATTTAGGTAAGTTCTCCCACTTGGCTTCTTGCTCTCCGTTACCGGTCGCGGTCAGCACGATAGGGGTGCCATAAGCTACTCCATTTTGGTACAACGAAATCGTTGCTTTCGGGAAAGTTGTTACTTCTTCAGGTATTTCAGCCCAAACTTTGGTCGCTGTGATGCTTATATTATTACTATAAACTCCAGCATTTCGCACAGTAGATGATCCCGGAGCAAACGCTAGATTAAAGGTGTCCGTGACAACCAGATCTCCCACTTTAGATGCATGGTTGGCATTAACATTGCCAATTGCCCCATCAGGAATAATTGTTAAATCGAAATTTTCTGGAATATCAAATGCGACTTTGAAATCACCGGATTGATGACTAACTAATTCATAAGCACCTTGGCTATCCGTAACAGTTGTAATTTCACTACGGGTTGCCGGCGTTCCATCTGCATTAAGCAAGCGAACTGTTATGCCTTCTAAAGGTGTTTCATTATTTTGGTAAATACCATCACCATTTAAATCGTTGAAGACTCTACCTTTAACATTATATGTATATAGATCAAGATATGCATTCGAAATAAGTAAGTTATCTGAACCTGAGACATTAGTATACATGCGGTTATTTGCTTGCAAGCCGCTTGTTAAAGTAGCATCTTGAGGAACGTCTACTGGTACTGTAAAGCTATGTTTTTCATTAGATACCAATTCACTGCCTGACTTTAACTTAAAGCGAATAGCAGTAACCTTTTTTAGATCAGTAGGCAAACTGCCCCAATTAGCATCATTTCTTAACCATGCCGCTGATATCTCTGGCTCTTTGGTTGCATATGCGACATCATAACTTTCCTGGGCAGTAGCCGCTGCGGACAGATAGAGGTCGTAATCACTAGATGCCACACCTTTACGCGGCAGGACATCCATGACTATTAAATCCGTTATGTTATTTGTAGTGCGATTGTCTTCCTCCAGGGTAAATGTTGCCCTTCCACCAATCTTAGCTTGGCCATGACCAATTATAGGGTTGCTGTTAAGGTCACCCTGAACAAATTTTCTAGGCCTCAGCATTGCAGGTGGAGAAAATATCAACTGTGCTGTGCTTCTGGTCAGGACTTTGCCAGATCCGCTAATTCCTAAAGTATCAGGCACCAAGCCATCAAAGATACCAATCTGTTGAGGATCTGTCAGTTCCGTATTGTTATTCGACCACCCAAGGAAAATCTCGTTCGTATTCTCTCCATCGTACATATCAAGATTAGTCATTGCATTAAAGCGAATAGTTGCAAATTCAAGCTCTCCAGATCCTGCTAAAGATTTTGTTCCGTTTCCACGCCAAATTAGAGCCGTTCTTCCGGTATCCTTGTAATTATTAATAATCTCCGGAGTATCATTGAAAACACCTTCATTTACAGAATCTTTATATGTAATATGATTACTTGGCTGGCTATCTGCGAATACCATCCCAGGAGGCAACAAATCGAGTATAACAGGATTTTCCAGCGCATCCGGCTCAAAAATTCTAGTATTAATTGTTGATTTAATTTTTGCGGTAAATTCAATTTTATCACCGGGCAGAGCTTGTGCTACTGAACTTTTCTTTTCAATATAAACGGCAGGGCCATAAGGAAGGAACTGCTGATGCTGCACAACGCTAGTATTTGGAAGAGTAATGGCTAAATCCAGGTCACTTTCATATAATTTCCCACTGGCTTTTGCTTTGTTTTCAAACTTTTCAGTCTCGCCTGCTTTGTAGGTTGTTCCAGCAGGATCTTTTAGCAGCGTATCGAAATACATTCTGAAAGTTCCACCAGGTTTAACGATGCTACCCTCAACTGCTAATATTTTTACTGAAGTGGTATTCTCAGGTATATCAAAGTTTTTATTTTCGATAGGATCGATATTCTCAGCGATTATTACATCACCCTCCGGTGTAGAGGCAACGATGTTAACCTTACCCGGCTGTCCATCCAAACCAATGAAATCTGTTGCAGAAGTATCAAATCTCAATCGGACGAATTTCATCAAAGGATCAAGCTCATAATCTTCTATAACCATATCTGTCATTGGAAGATTTAAGTCTGTATTTCTGAAATAAGTATACCAACTGACCTCTTTCTGCTTAGCGCTCAGTTGATCAATCATTGTCCTTGGCGCATTTTTTGATAATTGCGGTGACTTAACTTTCGTGGTGAGCCTGATCGTTTTCTCCGGAAATGTTACAACGGGTAAATTAGCTAATTCATAATCTGTTGCATCTTTGGGAATGAACTTAACAGACAAAGTCTGTTTGAATTGAACTATTCCATCTGCTTGTGCTCCGGGAAACTTTAGAGCTAATACTGCTTGTCCATCATATGAATTATAGGTGCGTCTACTTTTAGTTTCTAAAGGGAAATCTTCGATATAGGTTGCTGTTTTACCATCCGGAGACAGAGTCCAGCCTGGAGTCCTTGTATCATCAATGATCGCCACACGCTCAACATCATCATAATCGGTATATGTTGGAAGATTGATAGTGACTTCTCTCTTACTATAAACTCTGGAACCGTCATATTCTCCACCTGATGCTATATTTTCAGTTTTAAAACCATACGTATAGATGAGAGGAAATGCACCGGTTTCACTAATATACGTCAAGTTAATTTCATCTTGTATTCCACCAAAATGTAACGCATTATCAATAGCAACATTATTAATTCTAAAATTATGGTCATTAAGCTCAGCTGTATGGTGTTCAATATCCAATTGATTACTATTGAATGTTTTGCCATCCGGAGTAATGAGTTCTGCTGTAACCGGTACTACAAAATTATCAGGAGTATTATAATTTTCTGTTTTTAAAAATACTGAAAAATCGAATGTTGACGTAGAAAGATCAGTGAAAGTATATGTAATAACACGCATTTCTCCATCATCAGCGATTACGTATGTCGAATCTGGAATATCTCCCGCTTTTAGACTATCTAAATGTTTATTGGGAACTTTAATTTTAATCATCGATCCAGATAAGTCGTAGCCTGGTAAAACATTTTTGATTTCGAGTGCAATTTTTACGGTTAATTCTTGAGACGTGTACGCTTTAGAATTTACTAAACTGACAATAAAGTCACCAATCTCAACATTATCACTCATGATATCTTGAGTGGCAATATCTTTTTTGTCTTCCGACTGTGGTTCTACTTTTGTAGGGTCATCAGTCTCACCTTCGGCTTCTGTTTCTACTTCCGACTCAGTTTCAGTACTAGTTTCTATATTGTCATCTAGAATGGTATCAGACTCAACTACCGGATCACTTTCCGTAGCTGGTTGAGTTTCTGTATCTGAAACTATAATCTGTTCGTCTTCAACTTGTGTTTCTTCTACAACTCTTTCATCTAATTCAGTTTCTGTAGGTAATTCTCCTGCAAAAACAAAACCGTTAAAGGACGAAACCCACAAAAATGCAGTAATCATTAGAATGAAAACTCTGCGAAAATTTGTATTCTTTCTCATAGCATCTCCTTACACATTGCGTTCGACAGGTAGTGTGGTCTACTCTGCGAAGTTTTTTATAATTTCTACAAACCACGTGACCAATAGTTTTTGTAATTAGAGGTATTGTAATTATTCTTTAAGAAATAAACTTCACTAATCTCAAAACATCCAAGATGTATCGCGCTAAACAACCACATTATTTACTTTTGTATGTTTTGTCTAATAAATCTCAATTAAAAACTTAATAATTGGTTGTATTTATATTGCATATATTAGAGTTGTTAAGTCAAGTTTTAGTAATATTATTGTCATATGATTTATTAATACCATAATAAACCTTATCTTTTATAGCCATTTTAAGATATTATTGAATTTTGCAAATTCTCGATAAAAAACGCTGCCTATATATCACATGATTCCCTTCTTGTCAATTTGCAACATGAAAGCAAGCAAATCTTTATAACAGATTCAATAATATTGGGGATAATTAATTTATAGTATTAACAATCCCACTGCTCTTCCGGATTTTTCAGGGAATATAAAAATACCACTATTTTATTGTAACAGCATTACTTATGTGATTAAGAAAAAACGACCGTGAAATTATGCTATCTATTTCGCATAATAAAAAATAGGATTTCAGCTTTAGTCTAATTAGTAAATTTTTCTATTCTTATTTCTGTATAGTCTCTTTGACTTGTGGAAGAGAGCTTTATCTCTACATCCTGAAACTGATAGACGCCACTTCACAGCTCCCCCATCGATCTTAACGAAAGGCTCTTCACTCTCTTCAACCAGGTTGCCGTTTTTTTCAGAGAGTTGACTTTTGCATCCGGCATATCCCACATTTTTGATATGTATCCATATGCTTTTCGTAAGATAATCATCCTGACCATCTTTTTTTATCAAAATGCAATACACCGTAATTCTGAGTTCCGAATATATACCCATCAATGTACGTGTGTATATAGAATTCGCTTTTGATATTAATAACTTCTCTTGGAATACCAATCTCTGTAGCTGTTTTACCGAGCATTTCTATACTCTGGACAAGATCCTCTAGTATAATTCCGTCTTGAGTATCATTAATTCAAAAATTTTTGTTTTGCTTTCCTTATTTGTTGTCAGCTTATTCACTGAATCAGTACCGGCATCAGTTGTCTGCTTATTCAAATAATCCGTGTTTGCGTTAGTTGTTTGCTTATCTGTATAATCTGTATCGGCTATCATTTGTTTGCAACCGACAAAGCACAATAGACATAAGAAACAAATAATCTTGATTGCTGTTTTTCTTAAAGTCATAATGCATCCCCTTTTGTATATATCATCCCTTAAAAATATGTTATATAGAATTAGACAGCTATTGATAAAGAAGAAAGTTTTTAATTTTATTCTTTCGATAACAAAACCTCCGTTTTCCAAGGATATGATCCCTGTTTTTAATGTATGCAATCCTTGTTTTCATGGAGTTGAATAATATAAATATAATATATTCGAGCAAGAAAAGAGGTGCATAATATTGATTCCATATCGCAGACGACAAATTGAAGCATATATTTTAAAAGAACCACAGTATTATCCCGTAGTTTTGCTGACCGGTCCTCGACAAGTCGGAAAGAGTACGCTTTTACTAAAAATGAAAGAAGAAGGAAGAACATATGTAAGTCTTGACGATCCTGCATTGAGGAACTTAGCCCGATTTAGTCCGAATCTATTTTTTGAACGTTATCAGACACCTCTCTAATTGATGAAATCCAATATGCACCGCAGCTTCTTCCGTTTATTAAAATGATCATAGATAATAAAGATGAGAACAACCTCTTTTGACTCACCGGTTCACAGTTTATCCTATAATGCGTGTGGTATGCAGGAGTCGCTAGCTGGACAAGTACGCATTCTACAGTTGAGTGGTTTTCCAGAAAAGAAAGTCAAGAGCAAGAGCACTATATATTTCCACGTGATTTATCTCGAATGATGAATGAAACCACTTCATTTTTTCTATTGCAGAAGCTATGCTTCAGGGATCTATGCCGAGAGTTCTTTTCCAAGATAATATGGTTACTATCAATCATAGGTTGACAGCTATATAGCTCACGATGTAAGAGAAATTACAAATGTGCTAGACACAGGTAAATTTCTACATTTGATAACTCTGATGGCAACACGCACCGCACAGGAATTAAATCTTGCAAGCATCGGTAAGGATCTTAGTGTTGACAGCAGCACTGTAAGAAGGTGGCTAGATGTTCTGTTACCAAGTGGCCTCGAATAGAATTACCTGCTTATAGACGCAATCTAGGAAAGAGAATTATTAAGCGTCCAAATACATTTTTGCGGAGTTGGACTAGCTGCTTATCTATGTTCTATCAGGACAGCCGAAGCTTTTGATCTTAATCCTATAAAAGGAAATTTCTATGAGAGCTGGGTAATCTCGGAAATATACAAATCATATTGACATAACGGTATCTCTCCTCAATTTTACTATTATCGTGACAGCAATCTAAGAGAAATTGATTTACTGATAGAAAGGGATGGAAACTCTATCCTCTGGAAATTAAGCTGAACGATAATCCTTCGCATGCTGAAAAAAATTTCTGTTCTAGCTCCTGAAGATTCACGTATCCCTTTTTGTGGAGTAATCTGCCCAACACAAATATTAAGCCCAACAGCAGAGAAAGTCTGGAGAATTCCTGTCTTGTTAGTTTAATGATTGCTGTTACCTTACGAATGCACCTAGCTTAAAATGTCATTTAAATATATGCGGCGCCTTTTCTTTACTTCCTCGCAGGTCCCGGATATTTATCATTCTATTTCTGATTGTCAGGTCAGTTTTTATTCTTAAAAATTCCAAAAATACTTCATTATCCTTGTAATTGAGTGGAAAGTATCTCAGGGAAGGTGTATCGACATCATATCCCTCAGGCTTCATTGATGAGCCCCGCCGCTGAACATGATCACCGGTCCTGTCAGGCTCGAAAACAGCGAACATGTTTTTCATCTCAAGTAATAGAATACACAAATGACGTGTTTTATCCGTAAGCAGTATCAGCCCTGTTATATAAAAATAATTAACTTCTAATCGGATCCTACAATACCTGGTCCCCGTCATAGGCATGTATCTATTTCTCATTATTTCGTTTTGCACATACATGCTATCAAGAAGCTTGTACAAAAACCTAGAATCCCTGTGAAACCATCTGACAATATAAACGAATGCGCAAGCGATATAAATCAACATGGCGAATACAGGTAGAGCAAAAAAGCTTTTTGGAGTTCCGTTATAATCGGGTCTTATACTACCAGTAAATGGGCGCTATGACAGCAGCCACCATAAGCAAATAATAAAAAGTATTGAAAGGGTATCTTACTGCCCTTTTGAATCGCCGGCGTAAACATCGGTCCTTCTTTAACTTATAGATATTATTTTTTCTTGAATTAATTCTTTCTTGGATGATATTTATGCATGAAATAAGCCACTCTCAATCTTGTATAAATCGGACTTTTTACTACATTATAGTATGGTGTTATTTTTTTAAAAGTTTAGCACGTTTTCTTAATTTATTTCAATAATCAACGTATTACGATGCATTGCAACAGCTTATCAATATCAGAATATTTCAGGCATAGAAAAAGGACAGTGTTTCCAATAGTTTCGTTGTCCTAGTTGGTTTAAGAATATTATTGTCATGCAATTACTCCTATACTGAACATTAATTACATTTAACACCTCTAAAATTTTATTCATAATTAAATTTTATAATTTCATCTTCCTGTTCTTCACCATGTAATCTTACTTTTGCATAGATATCTTCCCAGTAAACAGTCCAATTATCATTATCAAGCATTTTTCCATCGTTAATAGTGTTGTCTCTTTTTTGTCTACAAATTCATTTTAATTTTTAAATGTTATTTCTATTTTCTGTGGACCAAAAAAAGTTGTTGATTCTACTTCAACAAACTCCACTGTATATTTTCCATCATTTGAAGTTGAAAAATCTATTGTAGTAGACTTTACTAATATAGATAAAAATCCACATAAGATAGCAATAATCAAAAATATCATTACAAAGATTTATCTCATTATTAAACCTCTATTTAAAATATTTTGTTCTGTTAAGTTAAAAATTAAAAAGAGATCTTTACTTAACAGAACTTGTTTTGCGGAATTTCGCCTAAGAAAACAAATTGGAACATAGCAGCTATTAAAACTCTAACTTTTTCTTTAATCCGTTTTATTAGGTAATTGTCAAATGATATAATCTGTTGATTTCGGCTTCACTCTCCGGTCGTCATACGTTTTCTCGAATAAATAACGTCGGATATGAATTGGCATCCTATAGTTTATCAAATAAAGTATCGTCTTCAACACCTTGATGAGCAAATTATCACTAGACAAATTGAACAGCGTTTAGTATAATTCAAATTGAACGATGTTCAGTTTTTAAGATATAGAGGGACACAGAAAATATATGACTAATTCTAGCCAAAATAGTTCAGGGAACTTGAGCGTCAAGGAAAATATAATTAATTCAACGATTGATTTGATTCAAAGTTCAGACGGTTTGGTTGAAAATATCACTATTAGAGATATTTCGAAAAATGCTGATATCTCGGTCGGACTCATTAATTATCATTTCGGTACCAAACAAAAACTCATTGAAATTTGCGTACAAAGAATCATCTCGCAAGTCATGAAATCTTTTTCCGATCTGGAAAATGAGAACCCTCAAAAACATCTTCATACCGATGACTTTTCGGAAATGACAGCTTTTATCACTAGAGTTTTTTCGTTTTTAACGGATCATCCAGAGGTTTCAAAGATTTCTATCCTTGGCGACCTGGCACAACCAAATCCTAAAAACAACTCTTCGGTGAGCTACAAAGCAATTTACAAGGCCATTGCGGATACAGAGTCTGAGAACATGAGAAAGCTGAAAGCTTTCATGCTTTTAGCCTGTATTCAATCCGCTTTTTTGAATCGCCACATTATTAAGGAACTTTTGGATGTTGATTTTGTAAACGAAGATGACTATTATCAATTTTTCTATCTGGTGGCAAAAATCCTAGATATTCTGTAAAACTATTCGGCAATGAATAATTTCGAAGTGTTTTACTAAAACGCTTCACAAATTCGGGGAATGTTAAATATGAGATTATCAACACTGACAAAGAAAAATAGAAATGCTAAAGGTTGGAAAATGAAATGGTTCTTGTTTGCTTTCATAATGTTAATCGTTATCTATTTCTTGATTCAAGGCATCCGTTGTATTATTGGATATCACAAAGCTCAAGAAAAACTAAATTCATTGGAAGTAAAGACGGCAAGCCTATCCTATGGACCAATGACTTATATTGATCAAGGCCAAGGGGACGTTATTCTATCGGTTCATGGTATTTTTGGCGGATATGATCAGGCCTATGAAAGTGTAAAAAATAGAGCATCTAAAAACCGCATCCTTGCACCATCACGCTTCGGCTATCTTGGATCCGAGGTCATGGGAAATGGAACACCCGCAGAACAAGCCACTGCGTTCAATGAACTACTTGATTATCTAGAAATTAAGCAGGTGTTTGTGTTAGCAACTTCTGCCGGAGGTACATCAGGCATTCGTTTCGCTCTGGATTATCCGGAGCGGGTCAAAGGTTTGATTTTATTTTGTTCGGCTATGCCGGTCAATGAAAAACCGGAAACATATCTTGAATATCAAGCACCTCCGGAGCCACTGTTGTCAGATTATCCGATGTATTTGATTAGTCCCCTCATGCCTTCCTTAATGGGTATGCCAGCCTCAACCGTAAAAACCATTCAGCCAATCTCTGAAAGAAAAACCGGAGTAATCTTAGATGGCAAGCTAACCAATCCCGATATGGAAAGGAACTTTGATCAATACCCAATTGAAGAATTAAAAGTACTAGTCTTGATACTACATTCAGAAGACGACCCTGTTGCAATTTACGAGAAGGTCAAAAATGTAGAACATCGTTTCCCTAATCTTTCACTTATTACGTTTCCTGATGGCGGACATATGATGTTTGGACACGATCAAGAAATAAATAAAGCACTCGATAATTTCTTAAGTCAGCATCATGACTAGTCCGTCAAAAGGTTGTTTCCACTTTTGGATTACTCATACAGAGCAAAAGATGTTTTTGAATAACAACACAATTGAAATGGTTAATAATCATATTAAAAAAGCCTTCCTGAATGGATTTTTTGATATCTATAAATCTTACAAGATGGACTTGAATTGGGTCTTCCCATGACCGTCCGGGAATCCTATGGTAGTTATATAGCATTATTTGCAACACACATCATCTGATTTTTGTTATCAATTTATCCGATAGATAGTATGAGAATTTGCTAAACTTTTATACAAGCTATTAAAAACGGAAATCAAGTCCAACTACCTCGGAAAGACAAAGTGAACAGGTTTGATCACAGGATATCCGTGTGCTACAATTTCATAAGTATGCACCGGAGGTAAAAACATGGTTCGGCTACGTAAATCTTTCTAAACGATAGAAAGAAAACATTCTCAATCCTTCTATCGCATTGCGAATTAGGAGGTCAAAATGAAAAAATACCACGTACAGAATCGTGCGCCATTTGTTGGTGCAATCTTTTGTGTCTTTCTTGCCAATATCCTTGCAGTCATACTGCAGTTCTTCAAAGGCGATGTCCTTATAATGCGATCAGAGGAGAGTTAAGACAAACCTACCAATATGCACTTATTCTCTTTTTCTTCATCCTGGGAGAAGTCTTGCTTTTCTATCTCTATAAAAGGCTCTCAGCTAGCTATTTAGTATCCGCGACAAAGATTCTGAAACAAGATATCTTTGCCGCTATTCTTGCTCGGAGCTATCCTTCTTTTAAAGATACTCCTCAAGGAGAATATATTTCCAAGTACTAGAGTGAAGCCGATGCTATTACGGAACGCTGGTTCACAATACTTCCGGTATTCTGGGACATCTTGTCCAAGATTGTCTTGGTAAGTATTGCTCTCTTTTTCCTGGATTATCGTATCGCCATTGTTACGATCACTCTACTTACAACACCACTGTATATTCCCAAATTGATCGCCAAACGTCTCCAACAAGCAAAGAACGATCATCTTAAAGCAGTAGAAGCAAATCTTACGAAGATCACAGACTGGTTAAGCGGGTTTGAAGTAATCAAGAACTACTCCCTTGAGCAAAAAATCATGGAGCATTTCGATCACTCCAACCAATACGTTGCAGAAAAATTCTCTGCCGACAAAAAGCTAGAAGCTATAGCTCAACTGTTGACTACCTTGATTTCGTATTTGTCCTACTTTATCATCCTAGCGTTTTCAACATGGTTGGTACTCAGCGGTGACTTCACTGCAGGAAACTTTTTCGTAGCGATCGGCATGATTGATCAGCTATCGTACCCGATGATTTCTCTCTCGGGCATTCTGCGTATGCTGTTCTCGATCAAACCGACCTGTAATGACCTTCAGGAATTCGTTAAGATACCGTTCAGCCAAGAGGTTGCCAGGGAACTCACCTCCTTACGCGAGTCCATTGTCTTCAAAAATGTCGAATTCTCCTATGACGGGCAGCGATCCATCCTGAGCAACTTCAATTTTGTGGTAAAGAAAAACGGTCGCTATCTAATTAAAGGAACCAGCGTTTCGGGTAAGACAACGGCTATAAATCTTCTGCTTCGGTACTACGATGTGAACGCAGGTGATATCCTTATCGACCAAGAATCTTTGGAAAACTTTGACGAAAGCTTCGCTTGCATGACTGTCGTCAGGTAGGATACTAAGATGTTTCTGGATACACTCAGAAACAATTTAACCATGTACAACGACATTTCAGACGAAAAACTGATTCTTTTGTTGGAGCAGCTGGATCTGAAGCAATTCGCTAGTAAAGAAGCCTAGATCAAATGGTCGAAGAAGACGGATCCAACCTTTCAGGCGGAGAGAAAAAACGACTAAGTCTCGCGAGAGCACTCCTGCGTAATACCGATGTGTTACTACTGAATGAACTGCTGGCAAATCTTGACGTTGAAACAGCAAACAACATTGAGGATCTGATTCTTTCAATCACGGATAGAACGATGATCATAGTGTCACATCAATTCAGTGAAAATAAACTAAGCTTCTTTGATGAAGTGGTATTGTTAGGACAATAATCGGAGATACGCTATCTCAAGGGATTAAAAAAGCACTGCTATTATCACATGTAATAGTAGTGCTTGATGGCTCCCCCTGCTGGATTCGAACCAGCGACCCTTCGGTTAACAGCCGAATGCTCTACCGCTGAGCTAAGGAGGAAAATAAAACCGGCAATACCTATTTTTCCGGGTCGTCTCCAACCAAGTATCTTCGGCGCAAACGAGCTTAACTTCTGTGTTCGGTATGGGAACAGGTGTGTCCTCGCCGCAATCATCACCGGTATGGTTAA
>FZPS01000151.1_pt231 | contig 33542 bp, 41 predicted proteins | sample 1817821 | NCBI WGS metagenome assembly FZPS01 (sample SAMEA104158645, study PRJEB21678) | metagenome | place: Germany | collected 2015-04-21
CGCTCCGGGACGCTCGTAGGAAGCCCTGCACCGATGAGCGCGGAGTAGATTGATGCTTGGTCCCTGGTGAGGTCGGCCCTAGAGCTCTTGGGCACCCCGGGAACCACGGCGCGCCCCGGGGTGGCCTCCCGCGCCGCAGATCCCCCCACAGAACAGCATGCGTGAGGGGATACACCGACTACGGTGTTCAGGATCGATCACCGTCAGTACCCCTACAGCCACGAACCTCAGGATTAGAGAAGATGGTGGCGCGCAGTCAGGATATGGAGTGCACCAACCCCTCCATGGGTCATGAGACCTGACAGGTCCGTGGTAGGGGACATCTCTCCCTGAGATTGGTCTCGATCCCCGCAAGGAAACACAGGGCGTGTGCTCGCCCCTGGTAGGCCCTATCACCCTATGGAAAGAGGCGTGAAGCATGGAAGGGAGGAGGGAGTGGGTTTGATCGTGCGAGAGCCAGACTCAGCACTCACTGCTCGTGCACTGGGCGCTTGAGATCGATGCATTGATCCTCCCCGCAGAGAAGGAGAACAGAGAGAGATCCCCATGAGCCTCCACGAACTTCCACGTGAAGCCAGGGTTTCGGGGCCGGCATCTGGTCCCCCGCAGTGCCACAAAGGCTCATAAGACGACGATGCGGGGTGCAGAGCTTCTGGCACTCAAGAGACGATAGAAAAATCTAATACGCCCAAAATCGGTTGCCAAAGTACGTGAAATCATCCCGATCGCCGCATCTTGCGCGCCTGGAGGACTTCTCTGGTCGAAAGAAGTCCGAAATGTCAACAACACAACCTTTATTGAATTGATCAACCGTAATTTTCAATAGATGAAAGAGAATGCTGGGTGAAATTCTACATATCCTGGCAGCGGCAGTCATCGCCTGGATACTCTTCATAACCGTCGACATCTTCTTTAAGTTGCCGGAAGCGGGAGGTGTCAGTGGAGCGTCGGCTATCGCGCGAGATATTGAGGCCGGCGGAGGTGCCCTTACTGGCGGCAATATGATGGGAAATATCGTCTGTTCCCCTGACGCCTCAGCCGGAACGCTCCTTGCTGCGTGCGGCGTCTATGTAGCCGGCATTCCCGGCGGCCTCGTTGCAGCCCTGATGGTCTTCATCGGCAACCGGATCTGTCACGACCCTGGCTACGCAGGGACCACAGGAGCGGTCCTTGCCACGTTCGTCATCTATGGCTTCACCCTGATCGGCTTCTCCGCCACCGACTTCATCGCGGGCATGGTGATCGCCATACTGACCATACAGGGACTGTCGCACACCCACGCAAGCAGGCTACTTGCACGCCTCTGGAGGGCCCGACAGTGATCGCACTCTACCTCGTGGCCGTGATCGCAGTCTTTGCCGTCATCAGGGCCACTGTTGAGAGAAACACTGGCCGGAAACTCCCCTACGTAAACGTCATGAACTTCGCCATCGCCGGCGCGCTTGTCCTGCTACTCGATCACCCGCTCACCCTTGTGGCGGCGGCAGCCTACTTCATCGGCTCCACGCTTGAAGCAAACGCGATCGCAAGCACGTACGCGGGGGGTGTCCGGCGTGGATGACATACTCGCCCTCCTCTTTGCGGCCATAGCGATCATCGGCGCGGTGAGCGCTCACCTGCAGCATGACCGTTTCAACAAGCTGATCGCTATCGGGATCATATTCGGCGGCATCATACCGTTCATCGTAGACCGAGGCTACCTGGACATCGCCATCCTCGTCAGCCTGATCATCCCCATCACGACGATCATCATCCTGCAGATCTGCAGGAGGAGGGAAGCCAGTGACGCCTGAGTTCATCCTCGGTTGCGTCATCCTCATCATCGGTGTGATAGCCGCCGGATTTCCGCGCCCGAGGACCTACCTCTCCCGGCTGATATGCCTCGAGATCCCGGGACTTGGACTCCTGCTCATCATGCTCGCCTACGATGAGATGCTCGCCCTGGTGACGTTCATCGGCGTTACGGCGATCTCAACCTTCGTCCTTGTACGGGTCGTCGAACGGAGGGGGTTAGAATGAAACCGAACCGGTCGGTCATCACCCGGATATCGGAGACGATCTCCCGGCTCGAGAACCTCACCACGCTCTACGCCTTCTTCTTCGTGGTCATCGCGGTGCTGGGCCTTGTCACCCTACCGTTCATCACCTACCATGATGACCAGCTCTACCCGAAGACCATCGATCCCAACAGCTCGCTGAACCCCTACGACCGGGGCGGCGTTCCGTTCGGGACCACTCCGGTGAAGGCACAGTACCCTGAGAACTCACCCTACGTCGGCTACGTCACAACCTACCTGACACCACTCAGCCATTGGCTCGCGGACCACACCCTCCACATCGGGACGACGATCGTCGCGCACCCGGGCGGCATCATCGACGAAATTCTCTACAACACCCGGGGCCTTGATACCGTCGTCGAGACGAGCATTCTCTTTGTAGCGTTTGCAATCGCAAGCTACCTCTTCCGGAGGGATAACTGATGTCCACGGCATACACCGTCGGCCTTCTGGTCGCCGTGGCCGGGCTCATCATCGGGTTCATGGCCATCGTCCGGGAGCGCGATGACCTTCATCGGATCCTCCTCACCGACCTTGCTGAGGTCCTCGCTCTCGTCCTGATCGCGCTTGTCGCCACCGATCTCGCCGAGGCACTCATCCTTCCCGGCCTCGTTGTCGGCATATCAGAGTTGATGGCAGTCTCTGAGGTCTATATCGCAAAAGAAGGGCTCCAGAAACCTCACATTGAGCCAGCATTCCACATCGAGGTGATGGACAGTGCGCCCGGCATCCTCGCCCTGATCCTTGTCGCCTACGGGATTGTCCTCTCCGGATTCACCGGAGGTGCGGTCGCTGCGGTCGGTGCGGTCTTCTACTTCATGTGCCGGGACCACGCCGAGCAGTTTGAGCTGATCGAGACCGTGAGTGGCTATGCATGGGTGATCTGGATAGCAGCATTCTTCATCTTCATGTTCCTGCCGCAGTACTGGCTCTTTGCAGTGATGATGGCAGGAGGCGCCATCCTCCTCAAAGTGATGGCAAAGATGTCTCTCGTCGGGACGATGCGAGGTGGTTCCAATGTTTAATCTCCCCACGGGAAATATCGGCGGGCAGGAACTCTTTGTACTGGAGTTCGGTGACATCGTCAACTACTTCAGTCCATACACAGCGGCGCTCTTCGTCTTCGCCCTCATCTTCACGGTTCTTGCCATCGTGAGCCGACCCGAGCGGCAGGTGGATATAGCGTTCGGTGGCGATGCCTACGGCGCAAAGGAAGTCAGCATAGATCTGATGCGATTCCAGCGCTTCATGGCGATCGCCTGCGGGCTTGCCACGCTTGGAGCGATGGTGAGCGGAGACGTCTTCAACTTCACGCTCTTCGCGTCGCTCGTGGGGATCACGAACATCGGCATCGTTGCGGCATACCGGAACCGGCACGTCCTGAACGCCGCGTTCCAGTATGGCATCGTCGCTATGCTAGCCACCGTCCCGCTCTTCGGGGGGGCGGCGATCATCCTTGCCAGCACCGGCACGCTGAGCATGTGGGAGCTCTTCGCTGACGGGGTTGCGGTCCCGATCATCGCGAAGGCGTTCCTGGTCCTCGGTGTCATGGGTGAGGGCATGGCACCGTTCTACGTGGCGAAAGCTGAGATCACGAGAGCCCAGGGAGCGCCCTTCATCCTGATGGTTCACGTCAGCTCGCTCCTCCTCTTCCTGCGTGTGATAGAGATAGTCATATCGATGTGATGGAGTATGAAGAAACAGACAGCACTGATCACCGGGGTCGCGGCGGGCGGCATCTCCGTTGCCGCCTGGGCTCTTGCAACGGGCGGCTACATTCCGCACTGGACCGCTGAACTCCTTACAATCGTTGCGTTTCCTGCCTTTGTCATATTCGTCGCACTATGGTGGAGCGCGAAATCTGGAGATGAGGATATCCCGTTCATAGGATACTGATATGATACTGTACCTGCTCTTTGCAACCTTCATCGGTCTGCTCTACCATGGCATCCACAGGAAAGCCATCGCTAGAGTCCAGGGCCGGCCTGGACCGCCGATCTGGCAGGAGATCCTCCACACACTGAAGTTCTCCTTCAAGGAGACCTGGATACCGAAGACTGCCAGCCAGTCACTCTTCATTGCGGTCGTCTTTGTGGCGATCGGCATCTGGAGCGCAGCCCTCTATGTTCTCCTCTCCGGGGGAAGCCTCCTCCTCCTCTTCGGGATCTACCTTCTCCACAAGATTGTGGAGCATGGGATGGGGCTTTCGTCAGGCTCCCCGTACGGGAAGTTCGGTGCCATCCGATCGGTCATATCGGCGGCATCGGAGCTGCCGCTCCTCGTCACCATCGTTGCGGTCTACTTCTTCACCCATTCGCTCTCGATCGCGGATATCGTGGCCTACCAGGAGGTGCATGGCCCCCTCCTCATCGTAGCGTTCCCGGCAGCCGTGGCGATGTACCTCGTCATACTCTCCAAGATGCACTACGGTCCGTTCTCGATCATCGAGGCGAAGGAGATCGTGAGCGGGAACATGACCGAACACTTCGGGGTTTGGCGTGCCGGACTCCAGGTGGGATTCGCCCTCAAGACCTACGTGCTCCTCTACGCGTTCGTCCTCCTCTTCATAGGCCAGCTGCCGTTTGTCCTGATGCTGCTTGTGATGCTCTTGATACTCATATCGCTCTCGTTCGTCTGCGCAGTCACCCCCATGCTCTCGCCCTACGATACCGTGACGGTGCAGAGTCTGGTGACCGGCGCACTCGTCATCTACATCATCATCCTCGGGGTGATCATGGGATGAACACTATACGCCTTCTGATTACGGCAGGATCAGCCCTCTACGTAGGAATACTCCTTGTTCAGATCGCTCAGAACGCGAGTGTAACCAATCAGGCTCTGGCAGGCATCATCCTGCTCGGCGCTGTTGTGGCCCTCACCTGGATGCGCGATGAGCTTGCCCTGAAACGCTATGAGATGGGGCTGCTCTGGGTGATGGTGTTAGGATTCCTCGTGTACGCAGTAGCGCACCTCTTTGGGGTGGTGGCGTGAAGTACCTCTACGAAAAAGATCTCCGGCCGATGAAGTATACCATCCTCACGAGCGCGAGACACGATGAGGCAACCCGGGCGATCGCCCGGCGGCTCGGCGTGACCGACGCGAAGCTCCGCATGGTGCTGATCCGGCGTCTCGATATGTCGCTGCTTGAGAACCTTGGATCCCGGTGGGAGATGGGGCAGGAACATGCAGATAGCAGTGACCGGGTAGCAGAAGAACTCGGGTGCGAACTCTTCACAAGGTTCATACCCCTCGTGGATACAGAGACGATGCAATCGATACACAGCGATACGAAAACGATGATAGAGAGCGGTTCATCCGCCGACGATGCGATCGAATGGGGGAGAGCGAGGATACGGGAGGAGGTCCTCCGATGAGCATCCTCCAGGACATAAAAAACGCCGTCCGGTCGAGGTCGATCCACGTCTCGTATGTGGATGTCGGGTCGTGCAACGGCTGCGACATCGAAGTGCTCGCCTGCCTCGCGCCGCGTTACGATATTGAACAGTACGGCATCTACGTCCACAACAACCCCCGGGAAGCCGACGTCCTCCTGGTCATCGGCTCCGTCACCCCCCAGTGGGTGGATAAACTCCGCAACATCTGGGATAAGATTCCCGAGCCGAAGGTGGCGGTTGCCATCGGGAACTGCCCGATATCCGGATGCGTCTATAACAGGCGCGGCTCCCTGATCAACCCGCCGGTATCGAAGTACATACCCATCGCCGCGCAGGTTCCCGGCTGTCCACCTCGCCCGACGGAGATCCTCTCCGCCATACTCTCCGTCGCGCCGCTGATATTCAAGGATTACGAGGAGAGTAAATCATGAAAAAGACCGTCGATGTATCCATACCGCTCGGTCCGGTGCACCCCTGCTGGAAGGAGCCTGTCCGCCTCAAGTGCGAGACGGCAGGCGAGCGGGTGCTCAGGACCGAGCTCGAGCTTGGTTACATGAAGAAAGGGATCGAGCGGATCATGCGGGGTCGCCCCTGGCAGGAAGTGATGTTTCTTGCGGAGCGCGTCTGCGGTATCTGCTCGGTCGTCCACAACATGGTCTTCATCGAGACGATGGAGAAGATCAGCGATATCGAGGTCCCGCCACGGGCCGCCTACCTCCGGGTGATCGCAAACGAGGTCGATCGGATAGCAAGCCACCTCATCGCGAACTTCTCCTACTGCTACACGATCGAGCATGAGACGCTTGCCATGTACCTCCTCAACACCAGAGAGACGGTGCTCGACAACCTCGAACGGCTCACCGGGTCCAGGATCAACACCGCCTACATGATCCCGGGTGGGGTTCGGTTCGACCTCCTGCCCGAGGACGGCGCGGTGATGCTCGCCGACCTTGCGAAGGTGGAGGATGAGGTGAGACGAGTCGTCCGGATCTTCGAGACCGGTCCACTGATTGCACTGCGGAGCCGGGGGATCGGGTTTATGGATCGAGAGGAAGCGATCCGCTCGCACACCGTCGGCCCCACGGCCCGGGCGAGCGGCGTCCTCGACAGCGACCTGCGCCTCCGCCATCCGACCTACCAGGCTCTGGGCTTCGAGCAGGTGACCAGGACCGAGGGCGACAACTTCGCCCGGGTCATGGTCAGATTCCAGGAGATCTTCCAGAGCATCGATCTCGTCCGGAAATGCATAGACACCCTCCCTGAGGGACCTATCCGGGGCGGAGGTTTCTGCAAGGCGGGTGAGGCCGCATACAGCGGCGAAGCCCCTCGGGGCGAGCTGACCTACTACATCAAGACCGACGAGTATGGGAGGGTGGTCGATATAGCGATCAGGACACCCTCGATCATGAACATCGAGGCATGTGCTCATTCGATGATCAAGAATGCCACAACGATCGCCGATGTGACGGCGACATTCATCAGCAGCGATCCCTGCGTCGCGTGCAACGAGAGGTAAGGCAGAGGTTATGCGATCGATCGTCTACTACATACGAGAGTTTCTCCGGCCGGAGTGGTTGAAGAAGTTCTTCTTCGCAAAGACCGCACCCCTGGTCACTCCCTCGTACTTCAAGGACTACCCGACCCTGACCGACAAGGAATGTACGGGGTGTTTCTCCTGCATGATGATCTGCCCGGCGCCCGGGGGCATCGAGGTCCTCCGCCGAAAGGATCAGTGGGTCCCGGAGATCTATCCTGGTCACTGCATCAGGTGCGGTCTCTGTGTCGAGGCATGCACCGAGGGCGTCCTCACAAGCGGGCGGATCCTCGACGTCACCCGACGCGATGGAACGGCGCTTCGGTCGTGGTACCATCTCGAGGTCGATGACGCCCTCTGCATGCGGTGCGGGAACTGCTGTGTCTCCTGCCCCATCAACAAGCAGGAAGACCCCCAGCTCGGGTCGACCGGGACATCGTCGAGCGATGAGGTCATCATGCGGATCGAGGGGGGCCGGGTTCGGATACTCCACGAGGAGAAGTGCACCGGGTGCAAGACCTGTGAGACGCACTGTCCAAACGGTGCAATACGGGTCGCCCGTATGGTGGAAGGGGTGCATGAGGAGGTGGAGGCATGAGGTTTCTGATGATCACCGGGCGGACGGTGAACCAGGGAGTGACCGTCGAGAACAAGACCTCGGTCGATTACGCGGAGGAGACCTCAACCTGCTTCATGCACGGGTTTGACATGCTGGGTCTCGGACTTGACGAGGGAGATACCGTTCTGGTCACCGGTCCCTGTGGAACGGTCGTCATGCGGGTATCTGCGTCGAGTGAGGTGGAGCTTGGCACAGTCTTTGTCCCCTACGGACCGTATGCGAACCACATCATCGACGCCGATACCCACTCTACCGGGATGCCAGACTTCAAGTCTCACGCGGTAGAGATTGAACCGACGGATGAAGAACCAAAGATGGTTCATAAACTGATGGAAGACCTGGGAGGGCTTGCGTATGATCGTTAAGGATGTGGTCTGTCCCTTCTGTGGCTGCCTCTGTGATGATATCGAGGTGGAGGTAGAGGGGAACAGGGTGGTCGCTGTCGCCAACGCCTGCGAGCTCGGCGCAACGAAGCTTACCGGCGAGAAGAGGATGAAGAACCCGATCCTGCGCGACGGAGATGCGTGGAAGGATATCTCCTACGACGAGGCGATACGATATGCTTCCGATATGCTTCTTTCGGCTGAACGCCCGCTCCTCTACGGTTGGAGCGGCACCCACGGAGAGGCCCAATGTGTTGGGGTGCATATGGCCGAGCTCGTGCGCGGTGTCATCGACAACACCTCCTCGGTCTGCCACGGCCCCTCGATCCTCGCGATTCAGGAGGTCGGGCACCCGGGGTGCACGCTCGGTGTCGTGAAGAATCGGGCCGACCTCGTGATCTACTGGGGATCAAACCCGATCGATGCCCATCCCCGCCACCTCTCCCGGTACACCTACTACGCTGATGGGTTCTTCCTTGAGAACGCCTTCCGCGACCGGAAGGTGATCGTCGTGGATATCAGAAAGACCGAGACTGCGAACGTCGCTGACGAGTTTATGCAGATCAAGCCCGGCGGAGACTACGCGGTCCTCTCGGCACTGCGGGCCATCGTCCGTGGGAGGGCAGAGTCGATCCCTCAGACGGTCGCAGGCGTTACCCGGGAACAGCTCATCCGGGTGGCCAACCTCTGCAAGGAGGCGAAGTTTGGTGCGGTCTACTTCGGGCTCGGGCTCACGATGACCCAGGGGAAGTACAAAAATATACGCAACGCCATCGAACTCGTCACCGAGCTGAACCGGCACACGAAGTTCACCATATCGGCGATGCGGGGTCACTACAATGTCTACGGATCCAATGAGGTCAATACCTGGATGACCGGCTACCCCTTCGGGATCGACTTCTCCCGGGGGATCGCCTTCTACAACCCCGGGGAGACCACAGCGGTGGATATCCTGGCACGGAAGGAGTGCGATGCGGCACTGATCGTCGGGAGCGATCCGGCCGCCCACTTCCCGCGCCGGTGCCTCGAGCATCTCGCCGACATCCCGGTGGTCCAGCTCGATCCCTACCCGAACGCAACCACCGCGTTCTGTAACGTCCAGATACCGGTGGCGGTGACCGGGATCGATGCGGAAGGGACGGCCTACCGGATGGACGGAGTGCCCATCAGGACCAGAAAGATCTTCTCCACCGAGTATCCCTCTGACGAGGAAGTCCTCTCCCGGATGTATGCGCTGATGCAGGAGGATGGGTGAAAGGGATGAGTGAACTTCTGATCAGGAACGCCTGCGTCATCGATCCCCTCCGGGGCATCAACGCTGAGGTGATGGATATCGCCATCCGTGATGGGGTGATCGTTGAGGATGTGGGTGGCTCGGCCGAGGTGATCGACGCACATGGTGCGCTCACCCTCCCGGGCGGGATCGACTCGCACACCCATATCTGTGGGACGAAGGTGAACTTCGGGAGGTACATGAGCCCTGAGGATATGCGGGCCGGCAGGACGTCCCGGCGCGGGCACATGCACTCTACATCGGGCTACAGCGTCCCGACCACCTATGGTAACAGCTACCGCTACAGCGCGATGGGCTACACCACACTGCTTGAGGGTGCGATGGCGCCGCTTGAGGCCCGACATACCCACGAAGAATTTCTCTACACTCCGCTCCAGGACACGATGGCAAACACCCTCTTCGACGGGAACTGGGCGATCATGGAGGCTATCCGGGACGGCGACACAAAGAGGGTCGCAGCCATCATCGCCTGGACGCTTCAGGCGGTGAAGGGGTTTGGCGTCAAGCTCACGAACCCGGGAGGTACCGAGGCCTGGCAGTGGGGCAAGAACGTCTCATGCATCCAAGATCCGGTGCCCTACTTTGAGGTGACGCCGGCAGAGATCATCAGGTCGATCGTCGAGGCAAACGAACTCCTCGGTCTCCCGCACTCGGTCCACCTCCACTGCAACAACCTCGGGATGCCGGGGAACTACACCTGCACGCTCGGATCCCTCGGCCTCATCCCCGACCTGAACCCGAAGCGGCAGACCCTGTATGCTACCCACGTCCAGTTCCACGCCTACGGCGGATCGGATTGGAAGGATTTCTGCTCGAAGAGTGAACCGATCGTACGGTTCGTCAATATGCGTCCGCAGATCGTCATCGACATGGGGCAGGTGATGTTTGGGCGGACGACCACGATGACCGCCGATGGTCCGATGGAGTTCAATCTCTATCGTCTCCACCACGAGAAGTGGAGCAACCACGACGTTGAGCTCGAGACCGGTTCAGGGATCATACCGGTCGTCTACCGGCGTAAGAATCTGGTCAACTCGGTCATGTGGGCGATCGGTCTGGAACTTGCGCTGCTGATGGAGAGTCCCTGGCAGTGCATGCTCACGACGGATAATCCCAATGGAGCACCGTTCGTCCGGTACCCTGAGATCATCGCCCTCCTGATGAGCAAGAGGTACCGTGACGCCGAGTTCGCCACCATCCACCCTGATACCGGATCCCGGGTGCCCCTCCCGGCGATCGAGCGGGAACTGGACTGGTACGAGATCGCGGTGATGACCCGGGCCGGGCAGGCGAGGGCACTCGGGATCCAGGACCTCGGAAAAGGCTACCTGGGACCGGGGGCAGAGGCTGACGTCGCCATCTATCCGATCAGGATCGATGAGGTTGACCCTGCGGTCGACTATCAGAAGGTGATCGAGGCGTTCAGTCAGACCGAGTACACGATCAAGCGCGGGAGGGTCGTCTCACGGAGGGGTGAGTGTCTGGTCGACGGAAGCAATGCCACGCTCTGGGTCAGGCCAAACGTCTCTGATGACTATGATATGGGAAGAGACCCTGACTTCATCGAGAAGTTCGACCGCTACTACACCGTCAGGATGAGGAACTACCCGGTGCAGGAGGAGTACCTGAACCGGGACCGGTGCATAGAGACGGAGGCGGGGATATGAAGGTCACACTCACGATGAAACCTGCCGGAGGATCGTTCATACCGATTGAGGCCGAGTCGATCATCCCGAAGAGTTTCCTCTCCGGAACCGACGACATCTCTGTCTGGCGGGGGAACCGGGAACTCGGGCTCAGTGAGGTCTTCTCGATCTCTGTGGAGGGGAAAGCCGACCGACCGGAGGACGTCGAGGTCATCATCGCAGGCGACGAGACGTTCCGGCTCAAAAGGGTGGGCGAGTACATGGACGGCGGCAAAATCACCGTCCTCGGTGATATCGGGATGCATTGCGGCAATTTTATGAGCGGCGGGACCATCGAGATCCAGGGCAACGCCGATGGCTGGCTTGGCCGGGAGATGGCGGGGGGGACGATCCTCTGTCGGGGTGATGCTGCCAACTACTGTGCGTCGGGGTATCGCGGCGGGAGGAAGGGCATGACCGGTGGGACCGTAGAGATCTTCGGCCGCGCCGGTGCCTTCCTGGCAGAGAACGTTGCAGGCGGCACGGTGATCGTGCACGGTGATGCCGGGGATATGGCCGGGGCGGAGATGCGCGACGGAACACTCATCGTCCACGGGGATTGTAGTCGGCCTGTGGCGAATATGAAAGGGGGCTCCTGTTACGTCTTCGGGACCGCGCATGCACTGATCCCTACGTTTAAGAAGATCGGGACGGTCCGACACGAGGGACGGATGCTCATCCACTTTATCGGTGATATTGCGAACCGTGGAAAAGGAAATCTTTTTGTGAAGGACTACAGATATCTGGATTGATGGTCAGGCACGAGTGTGGGTTTGAGGCCCCGATTCACTGTAAGAGGTGCGGGAGACCGCTATCAAGCAACGAACGTACGGGCCTTTACTGTCCGCACTGTGGAAGAAGGGTGAGTATCCTCTGCCCCGGTTGTGGGCGCCTCTGGTGATCAGACCCGATTTTTCACCCACCGGACGTACTGGGCCCGCAACTTCTGGATGTCGCTCTCCGTCAGGTCATCCTTCCCGGTGCGATGCAGGTAGGACTCTAGCTGCTTCACGACACATTCTGCGTCCAGGAAGTCATCTGTGTCCAGGTAGATAGGTGCCTTCGCGACATTGATCGCCTCTCCGCAGGTCGGGCAGAGCCTCCAGCGCTGGTAGCGGTCCACATAGATGAAGGTCTTGCAGCCCGGACAGCGGATGACAAGGTACATCTATGGGAATGTGCGGCCGGCTGAATATATAGGTATCTTTCCTGTATCCCGCCGGGTTTGCCTGGAACCGGGTACGGTGAGGCTGATGCCGGAGATCAGCGCTACATCGCGATGGTTCCCGCCGCCCCGATTGGACCTTGCCGGGCCGCCCATTCTGCGTGTGGGTGTAGCGTCCAGAGAAAGATCCATGTGCGGTTGTTCTCCCTCACTTTCGCATGACCTTCTTCTTCTTAAGATCCCTCACCGTCGGGCTCTCGATCACCCGCCCATAAGCGTCGTAACGGGAACCGTGGCAGGGGCAATCCCAGGATTTTTCTGCATTGTTCCAGACGACTGTGCAGGCCATATGCATGCAGGTCGGGTCCAGCGTATGGAGAGCGCCATGCCCATCGCGATAAACCGCCACCCTCTGCCCGCCAGTCCCGATGATCTTTCCCTCCCGGAGCGGTATCGCCGCAACCTCTCGTTCAAACCAGGCGGCATCGACCTCGATCGTCCCCCCGGCCGCCTTGAGGGCTTCCTGCACCCGATCCGGGTACTTGGGTTCATCTTCAAAGCGCGCAGGATCAAAAACCTCTGCCCAGGGGTTTTGCCGGCCCTGGATCTGATCCGCAAGGATCATCCCTGCCACGGTTCCAGCCGTCATCCCCCATTTTCCGAAGCCTGTTGCGACGAAGACGCGGTCATGTCCCCGGGCGAGCGGCCCGATGTAGGGGACGCGGTCAGGCGTGATGTAATCCTGTGCCGACCAGTGGTAGTCGACGATCAGCTCCGGGTAGACTGACCGTGCATACCCTTCGAGCCGGCGATAGCGTGCCTGCGTATCGGTCACCCTCCCGGTGTCATGATCCTCCCCGGTGACGATGACCAGCTCGCCGTCGTTCGTTGGTTGTGACCGCCAGGAATGGACATCTCCATCGGCGTTGATGAAGACTCCGTCCGGGAAGGGGTCGTCGATCCTGAGCCCGAGGGCATAGGAGCGTGATGCCTGCATCCGCGCAAAATAGGATCCCGGACGATCGTAGATGGGGTAGTGCGTGGCAAGAACCACGTGGTCGGAAGCGAGTGAACCACGGTCGGTCCTGACCAGCACCCTGTCACCCTGCTCCTCGATGGCCTCCGCGCGGGTCATCTCGAAGAGGTAACTCCCTTCTCCGGGGAGATGTGCCGCAAGCAGGAGGAGGTAGTTTCGCGGGTGAAACTGTGCCTGACCTTCCAGAACGACCGCTCCGGTGGTTTTGCCCGGCAGGGGGATGTCATCGGTGAACGCTACCGGGAGACCGAGGCTCCGGGCCGCATCCGCCTCGGCTGCAACATGACTGCGGGATTCTTCCGATTCCGCGTAGGTGTAGGCGGATTTGCGTTCAAAGTCACACGGGATGTTGTACTCCCGGACGAGTGATGCGATCATCTCGATCGCTGCCTGGTTCGCATCGGCATACTGTTGTGCCCTTCTGCTTCCGAACCGGTCGATGAGGTCTGCGTAGATGAGCCGGTGGAGTGAGGTGATCTTCGCCGTCGTGTAACCGGTCGCGCCGTTGACTATCCGGCTAGCATCGAGGAGGGCAACGCTCAACCCAGCTCGCTTCAACAGAAACGCCGTAGTGATCCCTGCGATCCCGCCGCCGATCACCGTGACATCAATCTGCCCATCCCCGGCAAGGGGTGGAAATTCAGTCTCTTGAGAAGTAGCCACCCAGTACGACTCCGCCACTCCTGGCAGATCGTCGTTGCACGCCGATGTTTCCATCCTCTTTCGCCTCCGCATGGTATCGCCCGGGGGCCTCCTGGGCGCACCTACGGCGAAGAGGTGCCCAGGCCCTATATATGGGTTTGTGCAGGGTTGGGCATGAGGTTTCAGGTTGTGGGGATCTGCCGCTACCCATAATAAGGAGGTCGTGATCAATGCACCAGCACGTCAGAGCCTGGCGGCCAACAACATGGTGGTATGATGAATCTAGATTACGGCATAAGGGCATATGAGCGATACGTAGGGAAAGAGACGATACGTCGCATCGAAGCAAAGGCGCGACCGCTCCGGGATATGCATATCCTTCATGTGAACTCCACGTACTACGGCGGGGGTGTTTCCCAGCTCCTTGCATCCCTGACACTTCTCATGAACAATCTGGGTATACGGACCGGGTGGCGGGTTGTCCACGGCCCGCCCGACTACTTCAACGTGACAAAGAGGTTCCATAACGCCCTCCAGGGGGCTGATATCAGTATGACCGACCAAAAGAAGGCGATCTATGAGCAGGTCGTCCACGAGAATGCCATCAGGAATCATCTCAACCATGATATGATCTTCGTCCACGATCCGCAACCGCTCCCCCTGATCACCCATTACCGGAAGAAATGTCCCTGGGTATGGCGCTGCCACATAGACCTCACTACGCCGAACCCTGATGTCTGGAACTATTTTGTTCCCTTCGTCGAGCAGTATGACGCTGTCATCCTCTCCTGTAGTGAGTATCGCCAGAACCTTGTAACACCGCAGGTCTTCTTCACGCCCGCCCTCGATCCTTTCTCGATCGTGAACCGGGAGCTCCCGGAAAGTGCCATCGATGAGCGTCTCGAAACCTATGATATCCCGACTGATCTCCCTCTGGTCGTGCAGATCTCCCGGTTTGATCGTTGGAAGGATCCCGAAGGAGTCATCCAGGCGTTCGAGAAGGCGCAGAAGGAGGAGGAGTGCACCCTGGTCCTTGTCGGGAATGTGGCGACCGACGATCCCGAGGGCGCGGAGGTCTACCGCTCGCTCCTCTCTCACCGGAGCGAACGGGTGATCATCCTCAGTGTCCAGGACGGTTCGTTGGTGAACGCGCTCCAGCGCCGGGCGGCGGTCGTCCTCCAGAAATCCCTCAGGGAGGGGTTTGGCATGACCGTCTCGGAGGCGATGTGGAAAGGGGCAGCGGTGATCGGAGGAAACGCCGTCGGTATCCGTTACCAGATACAGGACGGTGTGAATGGGTTTTTAGTCTCCTCCGTGGATGAAGCGGCGGAGAAGATCGTCGAGCTCCTCCGTGATCCTGACCTGCGTGAGCGGCTCGGACAGGCGGCCCATGAGACCGTGCGGGAGCGCTTCCTCTTCACCCGCACCATCGAACACTATCTGGACCTGATCGGTGCATTCGAACCGGATTTCCGGCTGCGGGAGGCCGGGAGATCTACTTGATCTCGATCGTTCTGGATTGGCCGGGTGGGCAGGCGCCGTTTGCCCCCCCCTGGCGGCCATGGGCACTTCATCAGGTCAGTGCGAACGTCCACTCATCCTTTGAGGATCTGGCGTATCTTTGATGCAAATAGCATGCCCATGCCCCGGATCAGGGCAGGTTTCAGGGCGAGTTTCTTGATCAGGGCGCCCGGCCGGTCCATGTCGCCGTGTTCTACGATCGTCTCGATGAGATCGGGGTCATTTAAGATCCGGCAGAGGCGATCGATCTCTTCGGGCGTCATCTTCTGCCGCACCCGGAGCATCTTTAGTCCGATATCGAGCTCTCTCCCGAAGTCTTCCCTCCAGAGCCGTTCGTAATCCTGGAGGCTGGCATCGTCGAACTCTCTGCGTGCGCAGCAGGCCACTGCAACCTCGGCCGCATGCTTTGCCGACCGAATACCGGTGTATATGCCACCGCCCGACGTGGGTTTGGGGAAACCTGCTGCGTCGCCGACAAAGAGCACGCGGTGGCCGTATGTCCGGGGCATGACACCGAGCGGGATGACTCCACTGACGAGGTGGGTGCAGCTTCCGCCATACCGTGCGACGAATCGATCGAGATGCTCCTTTGCATGTTCCTTTGCGCAGAGGCCGATGCGTGCCCTGGTCGCCGAGATCGGGATCACCCACCCGAAGAAGTCGGGCGAGGCATTGGGATGCAGCTCCACGTAGCGGGGGTCAACCCGGCACGGCACCTCGGCCTGCACCCCGCCAAGATAGATCTCCGGGCGGCGGAGACCGAGCATCCGGGCAATGGAGCTCCTCGGTCCATCTGCGGCTATGACGAGCCGGAAGGGGATCTCCTCACGCCCCCGGATGCCCCGGGTCAGGAGGGTAGAGCCCTGTATGCCTGATACGCTGGTCTTGAGGAGGAACTCGGCTCCAGCATCCGCCGCTCTCTGCGCCATCTCTCGGTCGAGGCGGCACCGATCCACGACGTGGGCCTTTGTGACCCCGGCGTCAAAGAGGAGTTCGCCCCCGAGATCGGAGACCATTCTGGCGCCACTCACCTCGTTCTGGATTGACTCCCCTGAGACGCCGCATTCCTCAAACGCGGATGTGGAGAGGAGTCCTGCGCACTGTACCGGATAGCCGATCGTTCCGTGTTCCTCGATACAGAGCGTCGAGAGCCCCCCTTCTGCGCATGCCCGGGCAGCAGCACTCCCGGAGGGGCCTGCACCTACAACGACAACATCCCATGTCAGACTACCATGCCTCGCAGAGATACGGGTCGGATCGCCTCCTGCTTCTCAGGCGGCCAGAAACCCATTTGTTGACTAGTAGTGGGTCACGGTAGACATAAAGGGGGAGCATGCCGCACTGCGCCAGCCAGCGGAAGTATACCGCCTACGAGAGGTGTTCTGCCACGAAACGGCCGACTTCCCAGCCAATAAGCGCAAGGAAGATCATGGTCAGCACGACCATCAGGATGAGAAAGAGCGCGATCGCTTCGTAGAGGGTGAGCGTGAGCGTCTCGGCGACCGGGATCATGATGTCGGGAAATGTGGCAACCGCCACGGCGGCGAGCACCCATATCACCGTAAAAATGAGGTAAATTGAGATCTTCCTCATGGATCTACTCGTAGCTGTACTCGTTCTGTTCCTCTGAGGCTATCTCCTGCCGCCGCGTCTCAACCTTCTGGGTGAAGCTCGCGGCCCACTGCTCGATCTCTCCGGAAAAGAGCTTACCAGCCCTGAAGAGGACAAGGATTGCCCAGAGAACCAGGATGACCAGCACGATGCCTGCAAGAACCGGGATGATACCTGCGAGGAACGGCAGGAAGAACAGGAAGGCAAAGACTGCAACGAGTACGTATGCGATGCCTCGGAATGCCCCCCGGTAGCGTTCCACCTTCTCATCCGATGTCTCGCTTCGGGAATACGCTGCTGCAGCGTACCCTGCAAATGCGTCGGTGACGTCAAGGACCTCCTTGAAGATACCGAAGAAGATGATCACGAGTGCGATGAGGATTATCCCTGATATCAGGCTGGCAAAGCCTATCAGACCGAAGAGGAACGGATCCCCGAGCATTCTTGCAAGCGGGAGGAAGATGAGCACACCAAAGAGCCATATGAGAAACGCGATGGCGATCCCGATGATAATCTTTGGAACGCTGTCATATATCTCTCGCCTGGACTCAGCGAGTAACTGTTCACGATTTACCACAAAAAATCACCTCGTTCAGTTCCCTACTATGGAATGCTCCCTATATATATGTTGCCACAGATTATCTGAGAAGAACGGGCTGCAGAGGCTTTTATCGGGGAGATGGCCGGGGTTCTTGAGTAACGCTCAAGGGTAAGCTCCGCGATGAGATCGATCTTCTGCGCGACGATCTCCGATGGCTAATTCGCCCCGGTAGTGCGTCGCATCACCGTATCTTCAAAGATTTTGACGTGTGAGAGTGGATACGCCAACAATCACGCGGAATGCCGAGGGGCAGTAGCAGTCGTGGCGATACCCGGGGGGGCCGTACCCGGGAGAGTAAACCCCCGCGCTGGCTCCCTCTTCAGGTTCTCCCCATACGCTGGACCGTGGGGACATCGCCCCGAGGGGCAGGGGGCAAAAAGTCCCCTCCCCTGTCTCTCTGGCTTCAATACGTCGGCATCCCCCACCCCGGGCGGAGTAGCGCCAGAGAAGCCAGAGGACCACCCCCCCTGTCTCTCTGGCTTCAATATGCCGACATCCCCCGCCCCGCCCCGCCCGGCCTCCGGCCTCCTCCCTCGCCCCGAGGGGCAGGGGGCAGTCGTGGCGATACCCGGGGAGGGCCGTATCCGGGAGAGCGAACCCCCACATCCCCATGGGTGTGTATTTGATGGATCGCACCCCAGATAGTATGAGATGCCTGATACTCGGGAATTTAAGTGGAAGCAGTGTCTGGTCGTGCGCGCCGACATCAAGATGTCCTGCGGCAAGAAATGTGCACAGATCGCTCACGCTGCTATTGGAGCCTACGAGAAGGCCGATAAGATCACCAGAAAGGCCTGGCTTGATGAGGGGCAGAAGAAGGTGGTGTTGAAGGTGCGAAGCGATCGAGAGCTCTATGAACTCAAGACGATCGCTGAGCTGGCGGGCATCCCGGTATCGATCATCCAGGACGCCGGGATGACCGAGATACCGCCGGGGACGGTGACGGCGCTCGGTCTCGGGCCTGCCCGCACCGAAGATCTCGACCGGATCACCGGGGACCTCTCGCTGCTATGATGTCCACACCCTACCCCCTGGAAGAGGAACTGGGGATGCGCTACTACGCATCCGAGACCCGGGGGATCGGGGGAAGGCTCCGCACGAAGCCTGAGGATTTCGTCGTCGATGAGATCCCCCTCCCCTTCAGGGAAGTAGATGACGGCCCTTACCTGATCTGCCGGCTCACCAAGACGAACTGGGAGCTCCAGCGGGCGGTCAAGGAGATTGCAAAACGGCTTGGCATCAGCCACCGGCGGATCGCCTGGGCGGGAACCAAGGACAAGAATGCCGTGACCACCCAGCTCATATCGATCTACGGTCTTGCGCCCGGGGCGATCGAGCAGGTGAACCTTGGAGATATCTCCCTCGAGGTCATCGGGCGGTCGCAGCACCCGCTCATCCTCGGGGGCCTTCTTGGAAACCGGTTCGATATCCTCATCCGGGATTGCACCCCTGAGTGTCTCCCAGAGCGGGTGCACGAGGTCACAGGGGTGGCGTCCACCGGGGTACCGAACTACTACGGGCTGCAGAGGTTTGGTGTCATCAGGCCGGTCACTCACATCGTCGGTGAGAGCATTCTGCGGGGCGACTACGAGGCCGCTGTGGTCACATACATCGGCCGGGCATACCCCCTGGAGACTGAAGAGGCTCAAAAGGCCCGGGCACGCTTCGCAGAGACCCGCGACGCAAGAGCTGCGCTCGCCGAACTTCCGGTCCAGATGACCTACGAGCGGGCGATGGCAAACCACCTCGTCGCAGATCCGGATGACTACGCCGGTGCGCTCCGGACGCTCCCCCCAAAGCTCCTCTCCCTCCTGGTGAGCGCGTTCCAGTCGCACCTCTTCAATCGCGCTCTCTCCCGCCGTATCGACGAGGGTATGCCGCTCACTGAGCCCGTGATCGGCGACCGACTGCTCTTCCAGGATGGCCGCGAAGACGTCGTCACGGCCAGGAATATAAGGGCAGCACTCCTGCATATCCGACGGGGACGGTGCCAGATCGCCATGCTCATACCGGGATCCGGGGCGGTGGTCCCGCACGGCCGGATGGATGCGATCATGCAGGAGCTGATGCAGGCGACGGGGATCGATGCCCGGGACTTTGAACGGGCGTCCCGGTTCGTGGAGATGAAGTTTGACGGAACCCTCAGACCGATTGCGCTCTCCGCCGATGTTCAGACCGAGGTGGTGGATAATGACGTCCGCCTCCGATTCACGCTTCCCCCCGGCCATTACGCGACAACAGTCTGCCGGGAGTACATGAAGGCGGATCCTTACGCTATGATTTAGGAGTAAGGGATTGGAGATACAGATCGATCAGCGCCGCAGGCAGAGCACGGTGGGGGGAAAGCCTTCAGGGCAGCGCAGACTGGTGCGGGCACCCGCTAAAAAGATCACAGGATCGATCAGGCTCCGCTGCCACCCTCATCCCCGTAGAGCAAGTTCCATTCGGTGACCAGATTGCTCCCGCACATGAAGTAGCGTTTCAGGGCGAGCCGGATCATCTCCTTCTCAGTCTCGATATGCATGCCGCCGACGAGTGATGGGGTATCGGCACCGCCAACGATGAACGGCAGGTGGATAAGACGGATCTCATCCACGAGGCGATGGTTCAGCATGGACCAGTTCAGCGTCGGCCCTCCCTCGATCATCATCCTTGAGACGCCGTAGCGGTTCTTCAAAACCCGCATCAACTCCGGCAGACTAACCCGTTCCTCACCTACTACAACAACATCGACCCCCTTCTCCCGGAGCCGGGCAACCTTCTCCGCCGGTGCAGCCTCACTGACGGCGATGATCGTCTGGGCATCCGATCCGAGTATATTGGCGTCTGGTGGGATATCCGCCATGTTGGTCGGTATGACACGGAGCGGGCTTTTCCCCTCGACCAGGCGGACTGTCAGGAATGAGTTATCGATCCTGATGGTGTTTGCCCCAACCATGATAGCGTCACATTCCGCCCGTGTCTGGTGAAGAAGAATCTCGGTCTCGGGTGCCATGTACTTCATGAGGATCTTGCTCGATGCCCCGCGCCTCAGGGTAAGTTTCCCGTCGACGGTTATCTCCGACATCATGAGCACATGCGGCCTGTCATGATCTGCCATTGGATGTCCTTCTTAAATTCATCTGGCGGGAACGCTTATGAATCTGGTGATTCTGGGCGGCATGCGGTGCTCAGGGCAGCGTGCTATAACACCGGTGATTGCTCTGTGCGCAGAGTCGTCATATCAACGCCACGGGCTGGGAGTACTCTACGAAGCACCAGGTCATATCGGAACCGATCGCGTGTCACCGCAAAATCCGGGCGGAGCAAAGGTTAAACTTCTCACGGATCTTATAAGCTACGAGATGAATATAACCTCTCTGCGGCCGAAATTCATCAAATATACGGAGCCTATCGCGTCATTTTTCATACGCCTGGGTGTAACGCCGAACCAGGTCTCGGTGCTCTCCCTGCTCTTCGGCTTCTCGTGCGCACTCGCCTTTGCTCAGCGATGGTTCCTTACGGGCAGTCTGCTGCTGGTCATCTCTGCGGTCCTCGACCTGGTGGACGGCAACGTCGCCAGGAGAAATCATACCGAGAGCAAGTTCGGAGCTGTCTTCGACTGGGTTGCCGATAAATACGTTGATGCAACGGTCATACTCGGTGTAGGGCTCTCCGGCATACCGATCGTCAGTCACCTCTTCGATATCCCGGTGAGCGCTGACCTTGGTATCGTGGGGCTTGCGCTCACCGGGTCACTGCTCAACACCTTCATCAAACCGGTTACCTACGCAGAGATCGGCTACACCGAGAGGGTTGCGGGAAAGATCGAGGATCCCCTCGAGGGAGTTGGCTTCTTTGGAAGACCTGAGACGGTTCTTGCTCTGGTGCTCGGTGGCGTGACCGGGTACATCGGGGCGGCTGTGCTCCTCATCGCGGTCTGCACAAACCTCTCTGCGATCCAGCGCATGATCTATCTCTACCGGAGATACTCCTGACGGAAGAGGTTTGCCCGGGTGGCTTTGTGCGCGCGAAAATCTCCCCACTCCAGCGCCCGGGCTACTTTTACAGAAGTGTTCAGGGGCCGCGTGGCCCCTTCCCGCCATCTACCGATCCCGGCCAGAGGCCGGGGATCAGAGATCGGGCTTCCTGGTACCTGGCCGGATGATCTGCTCGACCTCGCCGCGATAAAGCCGGTAGAGGCCGTCAGCGAGATTGCCGAGATCGGGAAGGATCGTAAAGAGGGTATAGGCGAGGATCACGAGAAATATCAGCGCCCCGAGTTCGGCCATGACATTGTGCGCCCAGAAGAAGCTTTCATACCCGAATTCGCCATTGCTGGCAATCTGGGGCAGGTATGGGAACCACTGCTCGGCGTATGCTGTGACCACGAAGACGTTGCGCAGGATGTTCAGGATATAGATCACCGGAAAGACCAGGAGGAACCCGGCAACCTTCTGCCTGTGTGTCGAACGGACGCCCCAGGCGACCCCGAGCATGATGGCGATACTCTGGATGCCGGTGCAGGCAAGGATGATCTCGGTCCGGAACCCATTGCGTTCCATCATGTTCCAGGCTGCGAGGTTTACAGGATACCCAATTGCCGCCAGGACGGCTGATGTCTGCCCGGTGACTGCTGCAATCAGCCAATCCCCGAGCGCCGGTATGTAGCCGAAGGGGGCGTAGATCAGGAATGCCACAGCGGCTATCATCGAGAGCTGCATCACCCGGGGATCGTCGTGGAGCAGGTGCTTTGCGGTGATGTAGAGGAACGGCACTGAGAGGAGGGTGAGCGCCGGGTACATGATGTTGTTGGTGGAGAGGTGGTAGGGAAGCTCGAGGAAGAGATAGCCGACGATGCTTGCCCACCCGCCGATAGCGAAGTACTTCCGGAACCTGCCTGGAATGAGGAATATGAGAAAGCAGGCACAGGAGATCAGCACCAGGTAATTCTTCATCCTCTCACTCTTCGGTGTACGCGGCATTAAGCATTTGTGCGCCCAATCTGGCCAGATCGCCGGGGTGCGCTGTTCCGGCCTCATGCCCCCCACAAGTTAATTTTGGTAGGTAGCCAATTAGCTATAATGATGTTCTGTCCGCAGTGCAAAGGCCTGATGATATCATCCGGTGGCCAGTTGAAGTGCAAAAAGTGTGGTTATATCAGGGATTTCAATAATTCTGACCGATTGAAGAAGACGGACAAACGTGTGGAGAAAGAGATCACCATCATCGATGACGTGGAGGAGATAGCAACGCTCCCGACCACGACGATCAAGTGTCCGGAGTGCGAGTGCATAACGGCATACTGGTGGCTGAGGCAGCTCCGGGCGGCAGATGAGAGCGAAGTCAGGTTTTACCGTTGCACCGCCTGCGGTAAGACGTGGCGCGAGTATGACTGATCTTGGGCGCCGCATACAACCACCTTTTCTTTCTCCTTGTTCATCGATCAGGGTTTTGGGTGACGAATTACCGCGCATCGTTTAGGCGGTGTTCCTTGCGAGTGTGCCGGAGCGGCCAGGGAGATTGAGACTCAGGTTTTGTTGTAGATGCTTGGAAAACAGCCGATAGCCTGAGGATTTGGCATCCGTGGTAAGAGCGGCACTGCTCTGATCTCTCTTGCACCGCAAAAACCCTTCACCCCCTTCCCGCGCGGAGACTTGAGCGGTCTTTCGAGCCCGCTCATGGAAAATGGGGTGTGAGGGAGATTCAGGATCAGTTCTTCTTCGCCTTTTCCGAGGCCTTTTCTTGTTTCTTCTCAGAAGACTTTGACTTTTTATCCTTTGCCATAGAAGACACACCTCCCTCCCGAGGTGGGATATATCTACTCTCAATCAGTCTGGATATATATTTTGTGCTTCAAGAGTCATCTGATCTAGAAATAAGGAGTGAATGAGTCATTATTATCGCAATATGGCCTGAACCGTCGGGGGATCGCGCCGGGGGGCGCGGATCGGTTACGCGCCCCTCCTGATGCCGGGCAGCATATAGAGCGCAATCAGGGACAGGCCCCCGATCACCTCGGCTGCGAAGACGAGATCCATGGCTGGTATAGCGCCTATCGCGCCCGGGAGCCCCGGGAGCCACCCGGGATCGACATACATGCTGGTCGAGGCCGCACCCGGTTCCGCAAGCCAGTCGACGAAGAGCGCAGCACCGACCGTGAGCATGATGACTGCCATGAGGATGAAGATGAGCAGCCCAAGAATCTCAATCTTCTGCACCTGCCTTCCCGCCACCCGTGCCGGTGTCTTCCTGGCCCCCGGGGTGACGAACGGCAGAAAGATCCCGGCTGTTATCACCGTACTTCCTAGAAACGCCCCTCCTGGTGTCAGGTGACCGTATGCTGCATACAGCCCGAGCATCAGGGCAAAGATGACGCCAAAGGTCGTCCAGACCATCTTATGCAGACACTCCACCCCCTTGGCACCCCTCTCCAGCAACCTCCTGTATCGGGCGCGCAGGCAGTGCATGGTGCCTGATCGCCGCAGCTGGATGAGGTATATCTTCAATCCCCCGCTTCGTCCGTGTAGAATCCTGGATAGTCACCTGCAAAAACACCAGATATGATTCTACATGATTGAACATGATAGTATTATGATCCAGGCTTAGTACTTAAACCTATCTGGACGCGAACCACCACGTCTCAGAGACTCCCGCTGGAGTGGCTGGCGGGTCCACCCCGGGCGTATTATGGGCACAGAAACCCGGAGAACTTTTTTGCAATCTCCAAAATCACCAAGACTTTTATCGTTTTTGCACCAATAAGCATAAGAATGGCTCGTCTCTTTCTCGGAAAGATCATGCTCCGCTGGTGTGACTCCTGTCATACCCCTGTGCTCGGCACGACCTGCGCCTGCGGCGCCCAGACCCGCCCGGTAGCCGTCACGCCGCCTGGAGATGCCCGCCCTGCGTTCCCTGATGACGTCGAGCGGATCAACCGCATATACGAAGAACACTTCGGGGCGCCGCTGATACCAAAAGGACATCTCGCGCTCCTCAATAAAGTGCCTGCTGAGGACCGCATGGATGAGATCGTCCTCGGCGGCGCGGTCGTGGGCGCGGTCCGCTACATCCCTGAGGAGCGATGCTGGGAACCTCTGCCGCGCCCGAGTGCTGCGCTCCTGATGCAGCCGACGAGACGCTCCGTTGTCGTGAGTGACGGTGCAGTCCCATCCATCAGGGACGAGGGGGCAAGCGTCCTCGCCCCGGGCCTCGTCTCCATCGATCCAGCCGTTGCCGAGGGCGACCCGGTCTTTATCCAGGCGGGGACCGGTGAGTGCATCGGTGTCGGCAGGGCGAAGGTCGATGCTGCCACCGCCGGAACGATGGAGAGGGGGGTGATCGTCCGGACGCGCAGGAATGCCCCCTCGGTCTGCGTCCCGGGCAGGGCCACATGGGAGGATGCCGTCGCGGCGAACGAGCCCATCCTCACAGACTACGAGTCTGCAAGCATCCAGTTCGTCCAGAACGTGGCGGAGAAGAACCCGCTACCGCCCACGGTCTCCTACTCCGGCGGAAAAGATAGCCTTGCCACCCTCCTCATCGTCAAAAAAGCGCTCGGACCGGTGCCGCTCCTCTTTGCCGATACCGGGCTTGAGCTCCCCGAGACCTACGAGAACGTGGATGCGGTTGCTGACCGCTACGGACTCGAGGTTCTCCGGATCCACGACGAAGGAGCGTTCTGGGAAGAGTTCGTGGAACGTGGCCCTCCCGCCGTCGACGACCGCTGGTGCTGCCACGTCTGCAAACTCCACCCCCTCAGCCGCCTGATCGATGAACACTTGGAAGAATGCCTCTCGTTCATCGGACAGCGGAAATACGAATCGGTGCGGCGGATGCAGAGCAGGCGGGTCTGGCGGAATCCCCGTATCCCTCAGCAGCTCTCCGCAGCCCCGATCCAGCAATGGACGGCGATGCATGTCTGGCTCTACATCTTCCGTGAGAAGGCTCCCTACAACACCCTCTACGAGCGGGGGCTCGACCGTATCGGGTGCTACCTCTGCCCCTCAAGCGACCTTGCCACGCTTGATGTGATCAGGAGCACCTTCCCGGAGCTCTGGTCGACCTGGCTTGAGAAACTCATCTGGTGGCAGGAGAGGCAGGGGCTGCCCCCCGACTGGATCGAACGCGGACTGTGGCGGAGGCGGGGGGATGCAGATGAGGAAGGGGATAGCTACAACTGATTGTGGATCCCCAAAACCCCCAGAGCCTCGGATGGATCCCGTCCGACCCTCTGGATGATCGGCCCGAAGCCAATCGGATCCCCTCACACCCCCCCTGGACAGGGTTTGAGACGGGTCAGTTATCGTTGGTATGCTTCTGCAGCTCCTGCTCCCGGAGGACGTTTCGCTGGATCTTTCCTGATAAGGTCTTTGGGAGTTCTGGTACAAACTCGATAGATCTCGGGTACTTGTACGGAGCGGTGATATTTCTGACATGTGCCTGGAGTTCCTTGACCAGTGACTCAGACGGTCGGTAACCGGGTTTCAGCACGATGAACGCCTTGACGACCATACCCCGGATGAGATCAGGCGACCCGACGACCGCCGATTCCTGGACGGCCGGGTGTTCGAGGAGCGCGCTCTCCACCTCGAACGGTCCGATACGGTATCCGGAAGACTTAATGACGTCGTCATCCCGGCCGACGAACCAGAAGTAGCCATCCTCATCCATGCGTGCCTTATCGCCGGTGTAGTAGAACCCGTTCTGGAACGATGCCTGGTTCGCCTCAGGGTTATCCAGGTATTCTACGAAGAGCCCGACCGGGCGGGGATCAAGCCTGACGACGATCCTTCCTTCTTCGCCGACACCGACTGGATTTCCGTCGTCATCGTGCAGCTCGATACGCCAGCCGGGAACAGGCTTACCCATGGAACCGGGTTTATGCTCCATACACGGGAACGTGGCGATGCAACAGACGGTCTCGGTCTGGCCATACCCCTCGTAGATGGCCTGCCCGGTGCCGTACTGCCAGACGCGGATCACCTCGGGGTTCAGGGGTTCGCCGGCGCTACAGCAGTGACGAAGATCCCGGAAATCGAACTTATCAAGGTCGGCGAGGATCAGCATCCGGTAGACCGTCGGTGGTGCACAGAACGTGGTCACCTCGTACTTCTCCATGATCGGGAGCAGCTCGGTTGCTGAGAACTTTCCTCGGATATCGTAGATAAGGATGCAAGTCCCGGCGATCCACTGCCCGAAGATCTTGCCCCAGGCGCATTTCGCCCATCCGGTGTCAGAGAAGGTCAGATGAAGGTCGTTCACCGTGACGTCCTGCCAGAGTGATGCGGTCACGATATGCCCAAGCGGGTAGGAGTGGTTGTGCAGCACCATCTTGGGCTCTCCGGTGGTGCCGGAGGTGAAGTAGATCAGCATCGGGTCGGTCGACCGGGTCTTCTTTGCCACCGGCATGCTGACCGTGCGGCGGGATACCGGTGCAGGGTATCTGAGTTCGTGCGGGTAACTCGCCCAACCTTCACGCTCCCCGTCCGCCAGGAAGAGGGTCTCGAGCAGCGGGCATTCATCGGCAATCTCATCGATCTTTGGGGCATTTTCAGTATCAGTGATGACCATCCTGAACTTCCCGACCTCGATCCGGTACCTGATGTCCTTTGGGGTCAGCATCGTCGGACACGGGCAGAAGATAGCCCCGAGTTTGATGAGCGCGATCGCAAAGATCCACCACTCCGGGATCCGTGGGAGCATCAACATGACCCGGTCGCCCCTCTTGATACCATACTTCAGCAGGATGTTTGCAGCACCGTTCGAGAGGTTCTTGAGATCACGGAACGAGTACTTCTTCTCCTCTCCATGCTGGTCCACCCAGATCATCGCCAGCTTATTCCGGTCTCGCTCGGCCCATCGGTCGATGACGTCGTAACCGAAGTTAAAATGTTCAGGAACATCGATCGCGAAGTTGGCGTAGGCAGCCTCGTAGTCGGTCATGTTGTGCCCTGGACCGCTATCGGCCGGGATTATCGCCGAGACCATGGCCTGCACGCCGCTGCCCATCTCACCGTCCAGGTGCTTGATGCAGAGGTCATTGAGCCATTCGGATCGGGACATCCCGAGAGATCCGCAGATCCCATCGATCTTCTTCACGAGGTCATCGTCCATCGTGACTGAGTATCGCACCATGGATACAGTTCGGTGATGCAAGGTATTACCTTTTTGCTTTTCTCTGCACCATTCTTTGAGGGAAAGCCTCTCATGTGGTGCAGCAGCCCCGATACAGATCCGCTCATCGCGGCCAGGATGAGGGGGGGATCCGGTGCCGTGGCGGGCACCCACACCGTCCGGCACAAACGTTCAAATAGGGATGGCGTGCATCCGGACTGTATGGCAGAGCAGACCATCCTGGTCACGGGCTCGACGGATGGGATCGGGAAAGCGACTGCACGTGCCCTGGCCCGGCAGGGTCATCACGTGCTACTCCACGGCAGAGACCGGGGAAAGGGGCGCACCGTCCTTGAAGAGCTGGAGGAGGCCACCGGTTCCGATCGCCTGGCGCTCTTCATAGCCGATCTCTCGGTGCAGGAGCAGGTCCGTGGTCTTGCGGAGGAGATCGGTGAGGCGTATGACCACCTCGATGTGCTCATCAACAACGCCGGGGTCTATATGCCGGAACGAAAGACTGCACCCGGCGGGATCGAGATGACGTTTGCCACAAACTACGTAGCGCAGTTCCTGCTCACCCACGATCTGATTCCATACCTCTCCGCGAGCGGTCGGGCGAGGATCGTCAATGTCGCATCGATCGCACATCGGAGCGTGCGATCGGTCGACTGGGAGAACCTCCCGGAGTTTGACGATTACGACGCTTACGGCGCTTATGCCGTATCAAAACTCGGCGTCATCGCCTTCACCGGCGGGCTTGCCCGGATGCTTGAGGGGACGAGTATGACGGCAAACTGCCTCCACCCGGGGGTGATCGATACCAAACTGCTCCGCGCCTATACCAGCGGAGCTGGAGCCGCCCCGCCGGAGCGGGGGGCGGAGGTGGAGGTCCACCTTGCCACATCCCCCGATGTCAGCATGGTGAACGGTAAATACTTCGAGGCGACCCGGTGGACCCACCCCTCTCCCCTTGCCCTTGACCCGGTGGCCAGGGAGCGGTTCTGGGAGATGGGGCTCGATCTCACCGGGATCGAGGAGTGGAGTGTGAAGAGCCGGAGACAGGGGATGACTGTATGAGAGGGAAAGGTAAGGGGAAAGAGGAGACGCGCGAGTACTGGTGTGAGATATGCGGGGCGGCCTGTGACGAGATCACCGAAGAGACGTTCCCGGACCTGAGGAAGGCGCGGGTTCTCTGCCCGGAGTGTAAAAAGTCTTACGACGAGGCCTGCAGGCTGCGGTGACAGGGAGGCCCGAAGTTTCTCACAGTCTTCGCGGGTGGGCGAGGAGCGTGGAGCAATAGCACTAACCCGGTAGATCACCTGAATTGGCGTCGGAGAGAGGGAAGGGCCGGGGCGGGTGGACGATCCGCCCGAGAGCTTCCCGTGCGCAGAGCGAGGAAGAGCTCACTCCCGGGATCTCTGGTAGAGGAGGGCACCGGCGACCTGAAAGATGATGAGTGTCAGCACCAGGACAGCGACGTCGGTGACCGGGCCGAAGAGGGTCGTTTCATCGAACGCAAAGCGTATCAGATCATGGGCGTACGTGAGGGGTGAGAAGCGGGCGATGCTCAACCCCCATGCCGGCATGCTTGCGATCGGGATGAAGACCCCGCTGATGAAGAGGAGAGGCAGGCGGACAAGGTTTAGAAGCGACATCACCTCACCCACGTTCTCTGTGCGGTATGAAGCAAAGAGCGTGCCCATCGTCGAGAAACAGATCGAGGTGAGCCCGATCCCAGCACAGAACGCTACGATGTGGATGATTCCTATGCGAAGAACAATCAGGCCTACTGCGGTCGCAACAATGCCGATCGCTGATGCGAATATTGCGCCGCTCAGGCTTGCCCCGAGAACGATCGCCCGGACTGAGATCGGGGCAGAGAGGAGACGGTCGAATGTCTTCGTCCTCCGCTCGATCGGTATGGAGACCGGTCCAATGGAGGTTGCACTGAAGAGGAGGGTGATGGCAAGGAGACCGGGGAGCAGAATCTCCGGTGTGGTATCCCTCCCGATGGCGAAGGCGAGGAACATCACAAACGGGAAGAGTAGACTGGATACCAGGATGGAGGGTTTGAGGTAGTAGATCTTCATGTCCTTTCGTGCTATTGCCCATGCAGCACCAAGGTCATAGAGGATCTCTTCAATCCAGCCCGGCATCGGTCTCTCCCTCCTCTTTTGCCGTATCGATGGAAAGCCCTGTGAGGCGGACAAAAACTTCTTCCAGGCTTGGCCCACGGGTGGTGATGCTGATGGGGCGCAGGTTCTGTTCCTGCGCCAGCGCACAGAGGGAGGCGAGGATCTCTGGCGGATCTGCGGTATAGATCCGGAACTTGTCCCCTTCCTTTGTGATACCGCTGGCCTGCGGGAGCGCCCTGAGCACCTCTACGACACCGGGCCTTACAGCATCGAAGGATACCTCGACCGACTGAAGGCTCTCGATGGTCTGTTTCAGCTTCTCCGGCGCGTCGATGCCCGCGATCACTCCCCGGTTTATGATGGCGACCCGGTCGCAGGTGACGTTCGCCTCCTCGATGTCGTGGGTTGTCAGGAAGACCGTGACGTTCCTCCGGGCGAGGTCCTGGATGACGTCTCTGATGATCCGCCGGCTCTGAACGTCAAGCCCGGACGTCGGTTCATCGAGGAAGAGAACTTTTGGTCTGTTCACAAGCCCCATAGCAAGCGTCAGGCGCCGTTTCATCCCCTTCGAAAACGACCCCGCAAGGTCGTGGCGGCGCTCGTAGAGTTCAAAGGTCTCAAGGAGATCACGGGCGTTTCTCTGGATATCCACTCGTTTGAGGTGATAGAGTCTGCCGGCGAAGACCACGTTGTCCCAGGCTGAGAGCTCGTCATAGACGTTCGAGATCTCGGCGACGATACCCATCAGCTGCTTCGCAGCCCGGGTATCGCTGACGATATCGTGGCCATGGATCAGGGCGCGACCGCTCGTGATGCGGGTCATGCCGGTGAGCATCCTGATGGTGGTGGTCTTTCCGGCCCCGTTCGGGCCGAGGAACCCGAACGTCTCCCCCTCCTTCACCGAGAAGTTGATACCGTTCACAGCGACGGTATCACCGAACCGCTTGGTGAGTCCAATCACCTCGATCGCATCCATGGCACCAGCTCACCTTCTCTATCATTCTGCAGGGTGAAAAAATCCCCGATCCTGGCCTGTGGTGCTGCTGCACCCCTTCCGGACACTACCCTGCGGCGGAGACGGTGAGCATCGCCTCGATCGATCAGTAGCGTTGGCGGCCTGAATCTGTGGAGAAATCCCATGATCTGTCCAGAGATCGCTTGCGACCAGGCCCGGTTTGGGTTATGGAAGCTGGAATCGGTAGATCTTCGCAGATCCACTCAGCAAAGCTACGAAAAACTTCGTAGCTAAAGCAAGACATTTATTCTTGCTCAATCAAGTGATGATTGATGCCAATGCGAGGAAAGACAGCAATTCTTGCGGTCGCCCTTATGATCCTCTGCGCCGTGGTGATCGGGGGGGTCACCGCCCAGCCGCCTGAAGAATCAAAAGACAAGGTGATCCATGTATCCGGCACCGGCAAGGTGACGACCACACCCGATCTTGCCATCATCGTGCTCGCGGTCGAGACCGAGAATGCCGATGCCAAGGTCGCACAGCAGCAGAACGCCCAGAAGATGGATGCCGTGGTCAGTGCCATCAAAGGCGCCGGGGTTCCGGCGAAGGACATCAAGACCTCTGGCTACTCCATCATACCGGTGACCGAGAAGAACGACAAACCCCTGACGATCACGAAGACCAAGTACTACCGGGTCGTCAACACCCTGGAGATCAGGCTCAGCGACATCGACCGTGCCGGTGAGATCATCGATCTGGCGGTCGTGAGCGGCGCCAACCGGGTTGATTGGCTCTCGCTGACCCTGAGCGACGCAAAACAGCAGGAGTTCCGGTCAGAAGCCCTGACCGCTGCCGTGAAGCAGGCTCGGGGCGATGCGGATGTGGTCGTGGCCGCTCTCGGGAAGGCCATCATCGATGTCAAAGAAGTCAACGTCGGGGGCAGCTACGCGCCCATGCGCTACGATAGCTACAACGTGGCCATGGAGATGGCAGGTGGAGCCCCCGCCCCGACCCCGATCGAGGTCGGCGAGATCGATGTGACTGCCAGCGTCTCTATAACGTACATCATAGCGTAATCTCGGTTCCCCTTTTTTTGTGGTATTGCCTCATCGGGAAGCATAATCCTGCAGGAGGCGAGACCTGAGGGCAGGAGTCTGATCGTGATGCTCACCCTCACCGAAGTCTACAACAACATCCCCTACCGGCGAGATCTCATCCCCGACTGGGGATTTTCCTGCTACATCCACGAAGCAGGGTTGCTCTTTGATACCGGGGCAAAAGGATCCGTACTGTTAGCGAATATGCAGGAGCTCGGGATCAGTCCTGCTGATGTCCGGCACCTTGTACTCTCCCACGACCACTGGGACCACACCGGGGGGATCCAGGCGATCCTTGCCGCAAATCCGTCGATAGAGGTCTTTGTCCATGATGTTTTCTCAGAGGAGACGCTCGGGCTGATCCGGGAGTACGCTGCCCCCACGATCGTCGATACATGGACTGATATACTGAGTGGCATCGCCGTGACCGGCCCGCTCGAGAACGACGTCCGGGAGCAGTCGCTCGTGGTCACTGTTCCGGGCGGTCTCCTGATCGTCACCGGATGTGCTCACCCGCATATCAGCCGGATCATCGACCGGGTCTCCCGGGAGGGGCCGGTATGGGGCCTCATCGGCGGCCTTCATACCGTCACCGCTGAGGATATCGATGCCCTCGCCGGGGTGGCCTACATCTCGGCATCGCACTGTACCGACAAGATCAGGGAGATTGAGGAGAGATACCCTGAGACCTTTCGGCCAGGAGGCGCTGGAAAGGTGCACCGGCTATAACGAGGAGGCTACTCTCCCCCTGCCCTACCCCGTTCGGCGTCGTTGGCTGCAGTCTAGGGTTCATCCGCAAACCTGACCACCCTCTGTGGGTGGGGCACCCTGATGCCGCTCTCCCCGAGTCCTTTCACAATCTTCTGGAGCAGATCGATCCTGACCTCCCACCAGTTCCGGGTTGGCGCCCAGATGTAGGCGGTCAGGTTGATGCCGTTCTCCCCGAGATCGCTGACAAAGACCGATGGAGCCGGGTTTTTCAGCGCAAACGGATGGGTCGCGATGATCTCCTCTGTGATCCTGATCGCCTCGTTCATGTCGTCCTCGTAGCTGATCCTGATACTGTACTCAAACCGCCTGGCAGCGTTATGGACATAGTTGGTGATGTTTGAGGTGAAGACCTTCTCATTCGGGATCCGGGTATAGATCCCATCGTACGTCCTCACGATGGTTGAGAGGATCCTGACGTCTTCGACGGTGCCGTTGATGCCCGCGACGTTGATGGTGTCGCCGATCTTGATCGGGTGCTCAAACGTAAGGAAGAGTCCGGAGACGAGGTTTGAGACGACGCTCTGGCTGGCAAATCCTATGACGAGACCGGCGATGCCTCCAGCCACCAGGAGGCCGGAGAGGTTGATGTTGAGGTACGGGAGGGCGATGGCGACTGCCCAAAGCACGATGATGTAGTAGATCACTTTCGCAAAGAGCTCACGCTCGTTTGTGGACAACCGATCGGCAAGAGCCCTCCTGATGTTTATCGTGACAATTTCTGCGACTATAACGCCAGCGACGATGATACCGGCAAACCACAGGACGTCACTGATGGTGATGGTGCCGATGCCGATGGGTGTCCCCAGGGCGGCGATCATATCGTACATCATGACAGCCCCCATTCCATGAGATATCCCCGGCTGATCACCCCGATCTTTCGCGCTGTATAGAGTTCAATGGATTTTGCCATCCCGGGGATGAGCGGGGCGTCGATGAAGTCGGTCTC
>FZPS01000216.1_pt169 | contig 33533 bp, 27 predicted proteins | sample 1817821 | NCBI WGS metagenome assembly FZPS01 (sample SAMEA104158645, study PRJEB21678) | metagenome | place: Germany | collected 2015-04-21
AAAAACTTATTTATCTTTGTCGTATATTTCTACAAAGGGTTTTAAAAAGGGGATTTCCTCCCTTTGAGAAAGAGAAAAACGAATAATTAGAAGTCCCCTTATACTATTTTTGTCGCGTAAATTAAAACATAGAATTATGAAAAGAATTAGTTTATTAATCGCATTATTATCCCTTATTTCAATAGGACTTAATGCACAGGACCTGATCTCTAGAAAGAATCCAAAGGCGGAGATTGAATGTAAGATAATCGAGATTGGAGAAGAACTAGTCTACTATACCGCTAAGGTTGGTGGGGAGGAAAGAAGGTTTAGTATAGATAAGAATAATATAATCTATATTAGGTTTGCCAATGGTGAGATCATGGAGATGGAGCACTCAATGTATGGTGCGGGCAATTATGAAGACAACTCGAAGAATGCTATAAAGATTAATTTCCTTTCGCCTCTTGCGGGCTTTTCCGAATTTGATTATGAGAGAAGTATTAAACCGGGTATGAGCTGGACGTCTGGGATTACCTTATATGGATTGGGCTTTGATAATCATTTCGATATGATAGGTCTCAACCTTAGAGGAGGTTTTAGATTCTATCGTTCACCTGATTATTATTTCCGAAGCCTCAAATACTCTCATATTCTTAAAGGCTCCTACGTAATGCCAGTAATGCAGTTTGGAGTAAACAACCTTAGAATGTATAAGTATATGGAAGAACCAGTAAGAGAAAACATTGCAAACCTCAATCTATTACTTAATTTTGGTAAGCAATGGGTGTTTAGCGATGTGTTTCTAATAGATTTATATGTAGGTCTTGGCTACTCCTTTACCAATTTCAATAAGAAGTTTTTTGATAATAGTGGAGACCTTCATATTACCTACGAATACTCTAGTCCTTTCTATAGCATAGGCTCTAATTTCATTATGAGCTCAGGAATTAGTATTGGTTTATTATTTAAAGACAAAAAGCAAAGACAAACTCCTTAAAACGATTTCCTCTTTCTTCGAAGTCTTTGAACTGATCGAAGCTAGGGGCTGCAGGAGAAAGCAGACAGGACTTATATGGACTGGTTGATTCTGCAGCCCAATTTATTAATTCCGAGAAATTATCCGAATAATATATCTCAAACCTCGACTCTCCACAACCATCCTCCAATATGGTTCTAATCCTCCGCCCTGCCTCACCAATAAGGGCTATATTCCTTAGTTCCGAATACTCCCCTAGCCTAGATAGTATATTATAATTAATCCCCCTATCCATTCCACCTAGTATTAGGGTTTGAACACTTGGTATTGAATCCATTGCAGAAAGGGTTGCCTCCGGTATTGTAGAGATGGAATCATTATAAAACCTTATATTATTCTTTTCCAAAACATATTCCTGCCTATGCTCCAAGCCCTTAAAGCTTAGCAGAGCATCCTGACTCCTTGAGTTGAGAAGCCCTATAAGCTCCAAGACCTTGGCAGCAAACAAGGTATTGAGTTTATTATTATTGCCCAATAAGTATTTAGGGTCTGGGAGATTATAATCTTCAATACCAATCCCAATCTTTTCTCTCTGGGTCTCCCCCATCTCAATAAGATCTTTTAGAGTCTTATTATCCTTATTATAAATGAGATAACCAGGCTTTTGGCGAGGAGGATTAGTAAGCGATAGCTTTGCAGCATAATATCTCTCAAGGGTTTGGAAATAGTCGAGATGCTCTTCAAACAAATTAAGCAAAACTGAGACATAAGGCGGATACTTAAGCCCTTCGAGCTGGTGGGCAGAGATTTCCATAACTATAATTGTATCCTCTTCAATCCTATTAATCAGGTCCAATACAGGTATTCCAATATTTCCTCCAATTACTACATTATTATTAACCGAAGATATAGCATTATAAATCAATGTTGTAGTAGTTGATTTTCCCTTGGTTCCACTTATTCCTATTATTTGGTCTTGGAATAGTCTTAAGAATATATTGGTCTGTGAGCTTATCCTATGCTTATCAACCTTATGGCTTCTGAGGTCTACACCAGGAGATTTAATAATTACATCGAACTCATTTAGGTCTTCTGGATAGGCATTACCTATCAATAGGCTTAGATTTGGGTCAATAATCTCAATATCTCTCCTTATATCTGCAACGCTAAGGCCTTTGTACGGGAAAAGCTTTCTTAAGAAACTATAGGATGCTCTCCCCTCTCTGCCAAAGCCTAGTATTAATATCTCCTTATCTAATAACTCATTATATATCAGGGATAGCTTTTGAAATAAGTATGGCTTAGGGATTAGTTCCCAGAACCTTGGCTCTAGATTATGATTAGGGTCTAATTGTTTTAAGAACTCCTTAGGGCTAATAATATTCTCTACATCCTTCCAGCTCTGTATTAGCTTATATTCCTTGATTTCGGGATGATTATTTAGGGCTAGTTCAATGGCTAGATTTACCTCTTCAATGGTTCCAACACATTCGAAGGGCTTTTGGTCGTCCCTACCTATTAGCTTATTAAAGTCTTGATTCAAAGATGGTTTATCCAATAGGTTCTCACCGAATATATCCATAAGCTTATTAGGTGGGATAAAAGGCGAGAGAATTATATAGGCAAATAAGCATTTGGAGCAATTGCAACACCAAGAGTCCGTTTTAGAACCTTGGTTACAGCTTTTGAAAACATCGTGGTAATGAGTGTATTGCGAGAATCTCTCCGCAATTTGAAGCTCAGAGAAGAGTCTTAATAGGCTGAAGTAATTAACCTCTTCGCAAACAAACTCTTTGGTATATTCCCTGAAATCATTCTCAAACTCAAGGCTTTTGGAGTATTGGTGGTTGATATCCTCTCCAATTACTGTGGACTCATTAGCGCTGGACTCATTGCTTAATGCAATATGCCTACCACCCAATAGCTTGGCTGACAACACAGTATAAAAGGCTAACATAGCTGAGAATGGAGTATGACCGTTTAGGTAGCCTTTTTGGTTAAGCTCAATTAGGTAGGGGTCAATCTCCCTCTCTATTATAATGGAGTCTAGAATACTCATCCCTCCTCTTTCAATTGACTTAATGCTAGCACCTCTTGGGTTAATAATTAATGGTACCACCCTAAACTCACTTCCCCTAAAAGCCTCTATACTTACCACCGAATCCTTACCCCCACCAATAGGGAGAATTACTACATTTTCGTCTAGGTTTAATAATGGTTTTACATATCTCCTACCGCTTGAGCTAATCTTAACAAAGCTATCAATATCAGTGTCTATACCATTAAGATAGAAATACTCTCCAAGGCCATTATAATAGAGCTTGGTCCAAAACTCAATCTCCTTTTCGCCTAAGCTTCCGCACTCAATTCTAATCTCTTTTGAGGCAATGGATTTCCAATAGCTAATCATCTCAATCATACCAATATTAAAGACGAATACATCCAAGGAATCTAGAATATCATCCCTAAAAAACTCTCTTAACAATACTCTAGACCTAGGCGAAAATCTATGCCTACCAGCTTCAAACTCAAAGCTTATTTCTAAATAGTCTTCTTTAATCTTATAATTATAGCTTTTATAAGTAAAAACGGGGTATTTATTCCTTAGTATTTCGAATTTCTCCTTATTGCTTAGCGTTTCAGAATTAAGTCTCTCCATTATTATCTCCTAATATATATTACCTTATTATAGCTACAAAATTACATAAAGTTTTCGATATGGAAATTCATTAGAGATAAAACTTATATTTGACTCCAGATTCATCTTCTTATTCATTGATTTAGAGTATTAATATAAGGAGTTGGTTTATTAATCTGCGAGATCGTTTTAGTAAGATGATATCTTACTAAAATGAACTCCGAAGACAGTAGACTGATTCCTTGTATTAGCGATGAGAACTAAGGAATTAGGCGCTAAATGTCAACTCTTTCTAGTTTTATGCAAGAAATATGTCAACCTAATCTAGTTTTAATGAACTCGGATTGCTTTCCGCTTTTGTCTGAATTTCTTACTTTTCACTCTTTACTTTGATATAACCTCTGACCCTAAAGGGGAACTATCAATGTGATTGCTTGCTGACTTTTTGAACTATAATACTTTCCGCTTTTGTCTGAATCAGGATTTATAAGATTAATAGGATGCAAAGCCCTTATTGATTCTTTCTTCGATAATGTTTTAATCTTCAACAAATCTAAGTTCTGAAAGGACGACATTATGGTAGTAAAAGAAGAGACACACCAACCTCCTTTTCCTCTCGCGTCAGCCAAGTCCTGAAAGGACGACATTATGGTAGTAAAAGAAGAGACACCCCACACACTTCATACACTTTGCGTACAATTCCTAACTCCTAACTCCTAACTCCTAACTCCTAATTCTTAACTCCTAATTCTTAACTCCTAATTCTTAACCTGAAGACAATGAGAAATAAATAATTACAAGCTTCTTTATCTTATTCTAAGAAATTATTCGTATTTTTGTAGATTAAAGATAGGCTAGATAATGAAACAAAATAGGAAAGATAGACTTAAGAACAAGAAATATAGAGAGATATTTAAAGTGTTTGCAGACAATGGTAATCAAGCGCTTAACTATAAGCAAATTGCTTCCAGATCGGGCAATAATGATAAGTCTTCTAGGAAATTAATAATGAATCTTGTTTTGGAATTGGCAGAAGACAGGATATTAAAAGAAGAAAGAAACGGCAGATATAGGGTCGACCCTAAACATATAAAGCTATTGGACACAAGCCTACTGCCAAAGAATTATCTAATTGGTATTGTGGATATGAAGCAGACTGGAAAGGCTTATATAATCCCTGAAGACGGCACAGAAGATGTGTTTATCTCCCCTAATAATACCAATAGAGCCCTTCATAATGACAAGGTTAAGATTTATATATTTCCTAGACGCAAGGGCAGAAAGAGAGAAGGACAGATTGTAGATATAATCAAAAGAGACAAGACCTTCTTCGTTGGTAGCATTCAGCGCTCCTCCAAATACGCCTTCTTCGTACCAGATAGTCAGAATATGCCAGTGGATATCTACATCCCTTTGGAGGATTTAAATAAGGCTAAGGACGGCGAAAAGGTGTTGGCAGAGATGACCCATTGGCCAGAAAGGGGTAAAAATCCTTTTGGAAAGGTGGTCAAAGTGCTTGGACAGCCAGGAGATAACGATGTAGAGATGCAGTCCATACTTGCAGAGTATAATTTCCCATTATTCTTCCCTAAAAAGGTATTAAACCAAGCTAATAAGATTCCAACAAAGATTAGTCCAGAAGAGATTGAGGGCAGAAGAGACTTTAGGGATATTACAACCTATACCATAGACCCTGAGGATGCTAAGGACTTCGATGATGCAATATCTTATAGAAGATTAGAGAATGGTAATCATGAGGTTGGGATTCATATTGCTGACGTCTCCCACTATGTTAAGCAGGGCAGCCCCATCGATATTGAAGCCTACGAAAGAGGTACCTCTGTTTATTTGGTAGATAGAACCATACCAATGCTTCCAGAAAAGCTTTCGAATGAGGTTTGTTCGCTACGCCCCAATGAGGATAGCCTAACCTTCTCGGTGGTTTTTGAGCTAGATTCCAATGGACATATTAGAGATACATGGGTTGGAGAGACTATAATTCATTCGAATAAGAGGATGGACTATTCTGAAGTAAAGGCTATTATAGATGGTGAAAAGAGCGAGTTATCCGACTATATCCTACCTGTAAACAAGCTGGCGCAGAAGATTAGAGATAGAAGGTTTAAGCAGGGTGCTATTAACTTTGATTCAGAAGAGGTTAAGTTTATCTTAGATGATGACGCCAAGCCAATAGGTGTATATATTGTAGAAGATACTGAGGCTAATTGGTTGATTGAAGAGTTTATGCTATTAGCCAATAAGGCAGTAGCCGAAATGATTGGAAAGCCAGAGAAGGGCAGCAAGGGTAAGAAAGCAGGTAAGACCTTCGTATATAGGGTTCATGATGAGCCTAACCAAGACAAGCTATCAACCTTTACAGAGTTTGTTTCAAAGATGGGCTATAAGGTTGATACCGAATCGCAGAGCAAGCTAGCCAAAAGCCTTAATGCATTATTTAGAGCAATTAGCGGCAAGGGTGAAGAGAATATGATTTCGACCATTGCCATAAGGACTATGTCGAGGGCCTATTATTCCACTGATAATATAGGTCATTATGGACTAGCATTTAAACATTATACTCATTTTACATCGCCAATTAGAAGATATCCCGATCTAATGGCTCATAGGCTTCTTAAGTCTTATTTGTCAGGAGGCAGAAGCAAGAATAAGGAAACTTATGAGGAGTATTGTGAGCATTCCTCCGTTATGGAGAGAAGGGCTGTTGAAGCCGAAAGAACATCTATTAAATACAAGCAGGCAGAATACCTTTCCGACAAGGTTGGAGAGGAGTTCCCGGGTATTATATCGGGTGTTAGTAAATGGGGAATATATGTTGAGATTGAAGAAAACAAATGTGAGGGCCTAGTCCCTATTCGTTCTCTTACCGACGACTTTTACTATATTGATGAGGATAATTATCAAGTAATTGGACGTCATTATAATAAAAAGTATAGACTTGGTGACAAGGTTACTATAAAGGTTGAGAAGGTGGATATGATGAAGAAGCAGATGGACTTTTCTTTGGTCGAACAAGATAAATAAGTTAAATATTAAAATATAGAGATATGATTAAAACATTGATTTTAGGTAGCGGAGCTAGAGAACACGCGTTAGCAAGAAAGATAAGTGAGAGTAAGAGATTAGAAAAACTATACATATCACCAGGTAATCCAGGAACGGAGGGCTTGGGTGAAAACGTTGATATTGGTAATGATTTTGAAAGCATTGCAGAGTTTGTGATTAGCAAGGAAGTCAATATGGTTATTATTGGTCCTGAGCAGCCTTTGGTGGATGGAATCTGGGATTATTTCGATTCAGACGAAAGACTAAAGGATGTGCTGGTTGTGGGACCTAGCCAAAAGGCAGCAATGCTAGAAGGAAGCAAGGACTTCGCCAAGGAGTTCATGTCGAGATTCAATATACCAACAGCAAAGCATAAGACGTTTACCAAGGAAGAGATTAAGGAAGGAAAGGAGTTCTTAGAAAGCCTTAACCCACCTTATGTACTTAAGGCAGATGGGCTTGCAGCAGGTAAGGGAGTGATTATATCATCCGACCTTAAAGAAGCCAAGGAAGCTTTGGTAGATATGTTAGAAAATGAAAAGTTTGGCAAGTCTTCTTCCAAGGTTATTATCGAAGAGTATTTGGATGGAGAGGAATGCTCTGTATTTGTTATTACTGATAGCAGCTCTTATAAGCTATTGCCGGTTGCAAAGGATTATAAGAGGATTGGTGATGGAGACACGGGCCTTAATACGGGAGGAATGGGAGCAGTGTCACCTGTAAGGTTTGCAGATAAAGAGTTTATAAAGAAGGTTGAGGATAGGATAATCAGACCTACCCTTATGGGACTTAGAGAAGAGAATATCTTCTACCAAGGCTTTATATTCTTTGGTATTATGAACGTTGATGGCAACCCTTATATGATAGAGTATAATGTAAGACTAGGCGATCCAGAAGCAGAGTCAATACTACCTCGCATTAAGTCCGACCTATTGGATACATTAGAAAGCCTTAGAACCAAAAGCCTCTCTAAGCAAGAGATTGAGATTGACCCTAGATATTCGGTATCAATCATTATGGCCTCAGGCGGTTATCCAGAAGAGTTTGAGAAAGGAAAGCTAATTAAGGGACATGAGTTTATTAATAACTCCATAGTCTTCCATGCAGGCACCAAGAAGGACGAAGAAGGTAATCTATTAACCAATGGAGGAAGAGTTATGGCCATTACCTCACTTGGTTATACCCTACATCAGGCCTTGAAAATAGGTTATGAGAATGTTGAGAAGATTGAATGGGAAAACAAATACTATAGAAAAGATATAGGTAAGTAAATTCCAAGCAGATATAAGCAGATAATTAAGTAATATATATGATAGAATACCTTAATCTACTAGACCATGTCTTAGAGAATGGCGTAGAAAAAGAGGATAGAACAGGTACTGGTACCATTAGCGTATTTGGTTATCAAATGAGGTTCGACCTTAGCAAGGGCTTCCCTCTTCTAACCACCAAGAAGCTACATACCCGCTCCATATTCCATGAGTTGCTTTGGTTTATCAAGGGCGATACTAATATAAAGTATCTCCACGATAATAAGGTAAGCATCTGGGACGAATGGGCGGATGAGAATGGAGACCTTGGACCAATATACGGAAAGCAGTGGAGGTCTTGGGCGACTAGTAATGGAATAGAGATTGACCAGCTAAGCAATTTGATTAATGATATAAAGACCAATCCAAACTCAAGGAGATTGATTCTTAGTGCATGGAATGTGGGAGAGCTTGAAGAGATGGCCCTTCCACCCTGCCATATCCTATTCCAGTTCTATGTCGCAAACGGAAAACTATCCTGCCATCTCTACCAGAGAAGTGCTGATATATTCTTAGGTGTTCCTTTTAATATTGCATCTTATGCTCTTCTAACCCAGATGATTGCTCAGGTTTGCGGACTTGAGGCTGGCGAGTTTGTGCATACATTGGGCGATGCACATATCTATTCCAATCATATAGAACAATGTAGGCTACAGCTAAGCAGAGAGCCTATGCCACTACCGAGGCTAGAGCTTGCAAAGAGAGAGAGTATAGATGAGTATAGATACGAGGATATTCAAATAATTAATTATAAGTCACATCCACATATAAAGGGTGAAATAGCAGTATGATAAGTATAATTGTAGCAATTGCTAAGAACGACGCCATTGGCAAGGATAATCAATTGCTTTGGCATATATCGGAAGATTTGAAATACTTTAAACGAACAACCCTAGGCCATCCAGTAATAATGGGTAGAAAGACCTGGGAAAGCCTTCCATTTAGGCCGTTGCCAAAAAGAGATAACCTAATAATTACTCGAAACAAGGACTATAAAGCAGAGGGAGGGATATTGATTCCTAGCATTGAAGAAGCTCTTAACTACGCCAAAGACAAGGATAATGTATTTATTATGGGTGGTGGAGAGATTTATAAGGCCTTTATGCCCTATGCGGATAGGCTGTATATAACTAGGGTCGATAAGGACTTCGAAGCAGACACCTTCTTTGATAAGATTGTTGAAGAGGTTTGGAAGCTGGAGTCGGAAAGCGAGGTTCAATACGACGAAAAGGAAGACCTCCACTATAGATACCTAATCTATCATAGAAGAAATGATTAATAAGAAGATGGCCTCCGAACCCGCTATTAAGGGTCTTTTGCGTAAGATATTCATTATTTTAGGTATTGATGCAACCAAGAACCTTGAATATGATAGGCTTACCAAAAAGATAATGAAGAAACACCTAAAGAAAGACTCTAACTGCATTGATATTGGAGGACATAAGGGGGAGATTCTTGAAGATATGCTTAGGTTTTCTCCAAACGGTAGGCACTATGTTTTCGAACCCATACCTCCTCTATTCCAAAATCTAAAAGAGAAATACTCCAATAAGGCTAATATCTATCCTTACGCTCTTAGCAATAAGGAGGAGAAGAGCAGCTTCCAAATAGTGCTTAATGCACCAGCCTATTCGGGAATTAAGAAAAGGAATTACGACGATATAAAAGACCCCGTCCTAGAAGAGATTGAGGTAGAGCTAAGGATGCTCGATAGTATAATACCTGAAACAGAGAAGATTGACCTAGTAAAGATAGATGTGGAAGGCGGTGAATATGATGTGCTACTTGGTGGATTAAGAACAATAAGGAAGAATAGGCCTTTAATAATCTTCGAAAGCGGTAAGGGAGGCTGTGAAAACTATGGAGCCAACCATAAGGATGTCTTTAATCTTGTTAATAAGGAGCTTGGCTTTGGAATATTTACCCTAAGGGACTATATTAATAATAAGGAAACCCTTACAGAGCAAGAGTTCGAAGACCTATTCATAAGTAATAAGGAGTATTATTTTGTAGCAGCGGATTAGAGAGTTTAATTCTTGCTATATTTGCAAACTAAATCATATAATTATAAATAGACAATGAGATATAAATTCGATGAAGTAGAGCCAAAATGGCAGAAGTATTGGCTAGAGAACAAAACCTTTTCAGTAGAAATAGATAAGAACAAACCCAAATCCTACGTATTGGATATGTTCCCCTACCCTTCTGGAGCAGGTCTCCACGTGGGTCATCCGCTAGGATATATTGCTTCGGATATATATGCTAGATACCAGCGACTAAACGGTTATAATGTTCTTCATCCAATGGGCTTCGATGCCTATGGATTGCCAGCAGAACAATATGCAATCGAAACAGGACAACATCCTGCTATTACAACAGATATAAATATCAAGAGATATAGAGAACAGCTTCAAAGGCTGGGACTTTCCTATGATTGGGAGAGAGAAGTAAAGACTTCAGACCCTGAATACTATAAATGGACACAGTGGTATTTCATCCAGCTATTCAACTCCTATTATTGCAACGATGAAAACAAAGCAAAGCCAATAGAAGAGCTAATTAAGCGCTTTGAAAAACAAGGCAGCGAAGGCTTGGATATTGCTGAAACAGAAAAGCTTGAGTTTACAGCTGAAGAATGGAATGCTTATTCAGAAAAGGAGAAAAGCGATGTTCTAATGAATTATAGACTTGCCTATCTTTCTGATTCACTAGTTAATTGGTGTGGTAATCTTGGAACAGTACTAGCCAATGATGAGGTGGTGGGTGGAGTATCCGTACGAGGAGGCCATCCAGTAGAAAGGAAGTCGATGAAGCAGTGGAGTCTTAGGATAACAGCCTATGCTGAAAGGCTTTTGGATGGATTAGAAGACCTAGATTGGACAGATTCTCTAAAAGAAATGCAGAGAAACTGGATAGGTAAAAGCCATGGAGCATCAGTATTCTTTAAGACAGAAAGAGGAGACGAGCTAGAGGTCTTTACCACTAGACCCGACACAATGTGGGGAGTAGGCTTTATGGTCCTATGTCCTGAACATGAGCTAGTAGACAAGCTTACAATAGACGAAAACAGAGAGAAAGTTGAGGAGTATTTGGAATGGTGTAAGACAAGGTCGGAAAGAGAAAGGCAGAGCGAGGTCAAACAGGTGTCTGGAGTATTCACTGGTTCTTATGCACTCAACCCTGTAAGCAATGAGGTGATTCCTATATGGGTTTCCGAATATGTGCTTGCGGGCTATGGCACTGGAGCCATTATGGCAGTACCTGCTCACGACTCAAGAGACTTTGGATTTGCAAGACATTTCAATCTTGGAATAAAGCAGGTCATCCTACCTACGGGAGAAGAAGAAGAAGATACTTCAACCTGGGAAGATGCCATAGAAACCAAGGATGGTCAATGTATTAACTCAGGGTTTATTACAGGTATGAGCACTGAAGAAGGCGCTGCAAAGGTAATTGAATATATAGAAGAGAACGAAATAGGTTATACTACAATAAACTATAGGCTTAGGGATGCAATATTTTCTCGTCAAAGATATTGGGGAGAGCCATTCCCTATATACTATAAAGACGGAATACCTCATGCACTAGACGTTGAGTCCCTTCCTTTGGAACTGCCAGAGATTGACCTATATCTACCGACCGAAACAGGCGAACCACCAATTGCAAGAGCCAAGGATTGGCATGTGGAAATAGATGGAGAGAAATATCCACTCGATACCAATACAATGCCGGGCTTTGCGGGCTCTAATGCTTATTGGTTAAGATATATGGACCCAAGAAATAAGGATGTGTTTATCTCCAAGGAGTCCAATGAGTATTGGCAGAATGTAGACCTATATATAGGTGGTAGCGAACATGCTACAGGCCATCTAATCTATTCTAGGTTTATAGCCAAATTCCTCCACGATATAGGAGTATCAATTAAGGATGAGCCTTACCAAAAGCTTATTAACCAAGGAATGATTCAGGGCAGAAGTAATTTCGTCTATAGGGTTAAGGGAGAGAATAAATTCGTTTCTTTCAATCTTAAAGACAATTACGAATGTGATGCAATCCACGTTGATATTAGCATAGTTAAAAATGATGTATTGGATATAGGTGAGTTTAGGAAATGGAGGGAAGAATATAAGGACGCAGAGTTTATCTTAGAAGATGATAAGTATATTTGCGGGTTTGAGATTGAGAAGATGAGTAAGAGCCTATATAATGTACAGAATCCAGATGAGCTAATTGAGCGTTATGGAGCAGATACACTTAGGCTATACGAGATGTTCTTAGGACCATTGGAGCAATCCAAGCCATGGGACATCAAGGGTATAGAAGGAGTTTCGAGATTTATTAGAAGACTTTGGAGACTATACCACGACAGGAACGAAGGCTTTAATGTATCTGATGAAAAGCCTGTATTAGAAGAGTATAAGGCATTATATAAGGCGGTTAAAAAAGTAAAAGAAGATATAGAAAGGTTTTCTTTCAATACCTCTATCTCCACCTTTATGGTCTGCGTAAATGAGCTTACCGACCTAAACTGCAATAAGAGAGATATACTAGAGCCTCTAGCCATAATACTCTCACCATTTGCTCCACATATAACAGAAGAGCTTTGGAATCTATTGGGACATAAGGAAAGCATTAGCTTCGCCAAGTTTCCTGAGATAGACGAGAGCCTGCTAGTGGAGTCGTCCTATAATTACCCAGTTTCGATTAATGGTAGGCTAAGAACCAATATGGAATTTGAACTAGATCGACCAGTGAAAGAGATTGAAGAAGAGGTGCTTAAGAACGAGACCATAATAAGGCATATGGAAGGCAAGCCTCTTAAGAAAATGATTTTCGTACCTAAAAAGATAATCAATATTGTCTGTTAAACAAAGAGATATCAGAGGAGTAGTCTACGCTTTTATATCATCCATAAGCTTTGGACTACTCCCCTTCTTTTCCATCCCCATCAAGGCTGAAGGGATGAGCACAGAAAGCCTAATGTTTTATAGGTTTTTCTTAGCCAGCCTTATTTTAGGGATTTATCTATTAATCAGAAGACGTAGCTTTCGAATCACAAAGAGACAGCTTAGAGACCTAGTCTTAATTGGCGGGTTTGGATATGGTGTTACAGCCCTTACACTAGTTTCGTCCTACGATTATATCCCCTCGGGAATAGGGACTACAATTGGGTTTATGTTTCCAGTCTTCGTAGCTGTGTTTATGTGGGTATTCTATAAGGAAAGATTGAATAAGGCCATTTATATCTCCCTATTGCTTAGTATTTTAGGAGTCTTCCTCCTCTCCTACTCACCTTCAGGAGGGTTGATAAGCGGCTACGGAATCTTTCTATTAATGCTAACCAATATATTTTATGGCTCTTATATAATTGGAGTCAATAAGTCTTCCATCTCCACCTTGCCTTCTAGCATATCAACCTTCTATGTTATATTGATTTCGATGTTTCTCTGCTTGGGACTAAGCCTATTTAGAGGAAGTCTTTCACCCATACCCAATCTCCAAACCACCATAGACCTTAGCCTTATGGCCATTATCACCACCATAATCTCCAATCTAACATTGATTATGGCAATAAAGGCCATTGGACCCACCATTACTGCCCTACTTTCTCCCCTCGAACCACTTACAGCAATAATTGTTGGTATAATAGTATTTGGCGAAGCATTCAATTTTCAGATAGGTTTGGGCGTTATAGTTATAATACTTGCCGTTAGTTTGGTAGTAAAAAGAAATAAATAAGCCGTTATGATACTCAAAGAGAAGATGATTAAGCAAGGAAGGACACTCTATAAACATAGAGCAAGATTCAATATTGCCTTATTGATATCCATCCTGTATTTCTACCTAAGGCGGAATAATAATCTAGACAGTCTAGTTAATACTAGCCTAGTCTTTCAGTATATCTACGACTACGTCCTCCTCCTACTTTCATTGCTGGGCTTGGGTATAAGAACCTACGCTAAAGGTTATTCAGTACAAAGGTTTTATATGCCTAAAAGCACTGGTCTTTATTCACTTATGCGTCACCCAATTTATATATCCACCTATTTGATTTGGTTGGGAATGGTTGGGCTTAGCTATAATCTTGGCTATGTCTTGGTCTTCACCCTAGTCTACCTGCTTTACTACGAAAGGATAATGCTAGCGGAAGAAGAGCTTTTAATAGAGAAATACTCCAAGGCCTACTACGATTATGCAGAGAAGACACCGGCAATAACTCCAAGGCCGAAGAGCTATTCCAAGCAAAAGCAAGGCTTTTCGTGGTCGAAGGTAGTAGATATGGAGCTTAACTACCTCTTATTAATCGCCGTTACCTTCACCATGCTCAATATATTAGGCAATATCCTCCAAGGAGTCTATAAGTTCAATATAGGCCTACTCGCCTTCGGAGCCATAGTACTAATTTTCTATTTGGTAATTACCATTAAGAAAGAGCTGAAATAAAACCCAGCTCCAACATTTCCTATAATACTTATATCTTTCTTATTAAAATCATCCTAATCCCTTGTTTTTCATAAGGTATACACCTAATGAAACAAGGAGTTAGCTTATTGTCTTGCGAAGAGAATCTAGTAAGATGCCATCTTACTCAAATGAACTCCGATAACAGTAAACCAATATCAGGTGTAAGGAGCTTCGAATTAGGAGTGAGGAGTTAGGAATTAGGAATTGCTTGCGTCAGCATCTGGGTCATCAGATAATCAGATTAATCCGAGTTCAGACAAAAGCAGGGAATAATCACATCATTAGTTCCCCTTTAGGGGTCAAGGGTTACGCGTCAGCATCTGGGTCATCAGATAATCAGATTAATCCGAGTTCAGACAAAAGCAAGGAACAATCACATCATTAGTTCCCCTTTAGGGGTCAGGGGTTACGCGTCAGCATCATTATAATCATTCAAAATCATTAGAATCATAGTTCAAAAAAGCAGAGAACAACTCAACAACCAAATACCAAATACCAACAACTAATCAGACAACCAACTCTTATAAGCTTCTAAGACTTCTTTGAAGATGGTGTCGGGGGTTTTGTTAGTGGTGTCGACTACTAGGTCGTAATTGCTAAGATCGCTTACGTCGATATTATATAAGGCCTTATATCTTAGGATCTCACTATCTCTTCTATCGTTAAGCTTCTTCTCGGCGTCTTCTATTGAGTTATACTTCTCATTCTTTCTAACGGAATCATTAAACACCCTCTCAGCCGCTACCCTGCTGTCGACTCTTAGATGAATCTTAAAGGAATGTGGAATGAAATGCCAGGCAAGCCTTGAATCTAGTATTAGACCTTCTTCTTTTAAGCCATAATCCCTTACCATTGAATCACATTTCTCATCAATCTCTGGATGGGTCTCCATAAACTTATTAAACTCAAGGGCATCCATTCCATACTCTCGGGCTAGCTCCCTTTGAATTATACCTATTGAAATAACCTCAAAGCCCAAGCTTTCCTTAAGCTTATTGCTTAAAACACTTTTGCCGCTTCCAAGGTCGCCTGAGATAGCAATCTTTATATTCTTCATATTATCTAGTATTTGCTTATAATTTATCTTTCAAAAACCTTCCCGTCTGAGTATGTACCGCATCTCTTAACTCCTTAGGTGTTCCTTCAAACACAATCTCTCCCCCGCTATCTCCTCCATCTGGACCAAGCTCAATCACCCAGTCTCCAATCTTGATTATATCAGGGTGATGTTCAATAACCACAACGGAATGCCCAATGCTTACCAGCTCTTGAAGAGCTATATTAAGCTTCTCTATATCATAGAAATGAAGACCTGTGGAAGGCTCATCAAATATAAATAGGGTTGGCTTTTCGTTTTCTCCCTTTGCTAAGAAGAATGCAAGCTTTATTCTCTGAGACTCTCCTCCCGAAAGGGTTATTGAGCTTTGCCCAAGCCTTAGATAACCAAGTCCTACCTTGATTAATGGACTTAGCTTGGTAATTATCCTCTTGGTTAGCCTTGTTTCTTCTTGGGAGAAAAGCTCTATTGCTTCCTCAATGGTTAGGTTGAGGATATCGGATATATTATGGTCCTTATAGTTTATCTCCAAGGCTTCTTCCTTATATCTAGTTCCCTTACAGGCCTCACAAGGCAGAACAACATCGGCCATAAACTGCATTGGAATGGTTAGGGTTCCTTCTCCCTTACATTCTTCACATCTACCACCATCTACATTAAAAGAGAAATAGCCCGGTTTAAGCTTTCTTTTCTTGGATAGGCTTTGCTCAGAAAACAGTTCTCTAATATCATCGAAGGCTCCTAGATAGGTAGCTGGATTGCTTCGGGATGAACGACCTATAGGGTTTTGGTCTACCAGCTCAATGGACTTTATTATACCGAGACTACCGCTTGGCTTTCCTGCCTTTGGCACCTCGTCAATGGAGTCTCCTAAATGGTATCTAATGGAATTATATAAGACTGTTTTGACTAGGGTTGTCTTCCCCGAACCGCTAACTCCTGCAATAATGGTAAGCACCTTTAGAGGTAGCTTTAGGGTTATATCTTTAAGGTTATTATTATTTATATTCTCAATCTTAATATACTCCTTCCACTTCCTAGTATATTCTGGAAGAGGTATATTTAGCTCTTGGTTGAAATACTTGGCTGTTAGGCTATTCTTGCTTTTTAATAGGCTTTTGAAGCTTCCGCTAAACACCAGCTCTCCCCCATGTTGACCTGCCTTTGGGCCAATATCAATTATATAGTCTGCACTTTTAATTATCTCCTCATCGTGTTCTACAACTATAACTGTATTACCTGCATCTCTAAGCTTTTTCAATACCTTTATAAGGTTGTGAGTGTCTCTTGAATGGAGGCCAATGCTCGGCTCATCAAGGATGTACATAGAACCAACAAGGGGACTTCCTAGTGAGGTTGCTAGTGAGATTCTCTGGCTTTCACCTCCTGAAAGAGTAGAGCTCTGCCTATTGATGGTAATATAGCCAAGGCCTACATCGAGCAGGTAGCCAAGCCTAAGCCTAATCTCTTCTAGTATCTTCTTTGAAACCTCTTCTTCGTAAGGAGTGATTTTAATCCTCTTAAAAAACTTCAATAGCTTATCCACAGGCATTAGGCTAAGATCAATTATGGATTGCCCGTCTATCTTAACGTAGGCTGCATCCTTTCTAAGCCTTGTTCCTCTACAGTCTGGACAGGTCGCCCTTCCGGTATATCTAGAAATCAAAACCCTATACTGTATCTTATAGATTTCGGCCCTTAGTATTTCGAAGAACCTATGTATACCTATTATATCATCATTCCCATCCCAAAGCAATTCCTTATCCTTTTCGGATAATTGGTTATAGGGTTTATGGATTGGGAATATATCTGATGCCTTCTGAATAAACTCTTCTTTAAAAGACTTCATAACCTCTCCCCTCCAGCAGTTTACAACATCTTCATAAACTGATAGATTAGGTTGAGTAATTACTAGGTCTTCCGAAATACCCTCTATCTTTCCCGAACCAGAACAGGTTGGGCATGCTCCGTAGGGATTATTAAATGCAAAGAAGTTTTGGGATGGTTTGGTAAACTCCATACCATCTCTTTCGAATCTATTGGAGAAGCGAACCTTATTATCTCCAATCATTACAGCACATTCTCCCTCACCCTCATTAAAGGCAGTATGAACGGAGTCAGCAAGCCTCATTCTAAAGTCTTCAGAATCTTTTACAAGCCTTAGCCTATCTATGATTATACATATCTCGTCCTTTCTTTTAATATCTAATTCAAGGGCATCATCTATTCTATATGCTTCATTATTAATAAGTACACGCATATAACCAAGCTGGAGCAATAGCTCGAGCCTAGATGTTACGGTTTCTCGACGCTGTAGCTTAACGGGACTAAGAATCTGTAGCTTCTCCCCTTCTTCGTAGTCTAAGAGTATATCAACAACATTGCTTACAGAATGTCTGGTTACTTCCTTGCCTGAGATTGGAGAATAAGTCCTACCTATCTTTGCGTATAGTAGTTTAAGGTATTCGTATATTTCAGTTGTGGTGCCAACAGTAGAGCGAGGGTTGCGATTGGTGGTCTTTTGCTCAACTGCAATAGCCGGTGAGATTCCATATATTAGGTCAACCTCTGGCTTATTCATTCTTCCTAGAAACTGCCTTGCATAGGCCGAAAGACTTTCTACATAACGTCTCTGTCCTTCAGCAAAAAGGGTGTCGAATGCAAGAGAAGTCTTACCGCTACCCGAGAGTCCGGTGATTACAACCAGCTTATTACGTGGTATCTCTACATCTAAGTTTTTAAGATTATTGACCTTAGCACCTTTTATTATGATTTTATTCTTCATTAGTCCAATTAGTAGTTTTCTATATATAAAATTAAGACGCAACTTTAATCTTAAAATTGCGTCTTATATAATTAGTTTAGTTGGGTCTTATTTGATTGGCTTCTTTTTGGTAATATCATCTGTCTTGTCTTTGGCCGGTCTCGAAATACTCTCTCTCATATCAGTGTCGGCCATCATATTCTTCATTCTATAATAGTCCATAATTCCAAGATTACCCGACCTAAAGGCTTCTGCCATAGCAAGCGGTACTTCAACCTCTGCCTCAATCACCTTAGCCTTAGCCTCTTGAGCCTTGGCTTTCATCTCTTGCTCAGCAGCAATAGCCATTGCTCTTCTTTCCTCTGCCTTAGCCTGTGCAATATTCTTATCTGCCTCAGCTTGGTCCATTTGTAATTGTGCACCAATGTTCTTACCTACATCAATATCTGCAATATCAATGGAAAGTATCTCGAAAGCTGTTCCGCTATCTAGTCCTTTTTCAAGCACTAGCTTTGAGATTGAGTCTGGATGCTCAAGCACATAAGCATGTGAATCGGAAGAACCAATAGAGGTTACAATACCCTCACCTACCCTTGCAAGCACAGTCTCTTCTCCTGCACCTCCAACCAGCTGGCGGATATTAGCTCTTACGGTTACCCTTGCTTTTACAATTAATTGAATACCATTCTTTGCAACAGCTGCAACCTGTGGTGTATCCAATACCTTTGGGTTTACACTCATCTGAACTGCCTCAAACACGTCTCTACCAGCAAGGTCAATTGCGGTAGCTGTTTGAAAATCAAGGCTCATATTGGCCTTATCTGCCGAAATCAAAGCATTTACTACTCTTTGTACATGACCTCCTGCAAGGTAGTGAGCCTCCAATAGGTCTGAGTTTAGGTCTAGTCCTGCCTTTCTTGAGTTAATCATAGCATTAACTATAATTGTTGGTGGTACCTTTCTCCACCTCATAAAGATTAGCTGAACAAGTGATATCTTAACTCCATTCAATACGCATTGGAACCATAGGTTAACTGGTACTAGCCAAAGGAATACCGCTAGGGCTACAACCGAAAGAATTACTATCAATACAATACTACTCATTATCTTCTTGTTTTAAATTAATATTCTACTTTTCATTATCTTTAATAGGTCTAACATAGACCCTTCTGTTTTCAATCCTATCAATCTCTACCTCAGTCTGTGGGTCAACATAGGAAGTAATGGAATAGACCTCAATCCTATGACCATCAAACTCTGCAATGCCTCCCGAAGCCAGCCTAGTAATTGATATACCTCTATCACCTACCTTAAAAGCCTCTTCTTCTATTACATTAACCTTAGACTCAATGGATTCGTTGAGGGTAAACCTCTTCCAGGTCTTGGCCCTAAGCGAATAAATTAAAAGGATTACGGTAATAATAACACATATCAAAAGGGCAATAGTTCCCCACATATTACCGTATTCGGAATAGACCCTAACAAGTCCGTAAGCAATCAGTCCTACTCCTCCCAAACCAGCAATGGTTGTGCCTGGTATTGCAACCAGCTCTAATACAATAAGAACCAGTCCACCAATCAATAATAATAATATAAAGAATAATTCCATAAGGTTAAGTTTTAAATTCTATCTTAAATCTACTTTCAAATTCCGTTCGACCAATTCATTATACATCTTTCTTAGCTCATCGTAGCTTCCATGCTTAATGGCGCAAAGACCTTTGTAGTGAGCTATATTAGCACAGGTCGAAGCCTGCTCATAACTCATTTCACAAACCTCAATCAATGCCTTGATAACGTAGTCGAATGTATGAATATTATCATTAAACAAGATTAACTCATTACCCTCCTCATTGATTATGGAAAGTAATATCTCTTCTTGCGTAATTGTCTTTTCATCTTTTTTTTTCATTACCTTAGGCTATTAAGATTAGACAAAGATATAAATTATTTTCTTACTAGCAAAGCTTATTACATTCTTTCAGGCACCCTTATTCCAAGAAGACTCATAGAAGTCTTGATTACATTGGCTACGAATGAAGAAAGAGAAAGCCTTAGTTTCATTATTTCTTCATCCTCTTCTCTTAGAATTGGGGAGTCTTGGTAGAAAGTATTAAAAGCTCTTGCTAGGTCATATACATAATTAGCAATCAAGGCAGGAGAATAAGTATTAGCCGCCTGCTCAATTGTTTTTGGATACTGATAGAGTATTCTAATAATCTCTTTTTCCTTATCGCTTATCTCAATGGACTTATCTATAGAAAGATTGGCAATCTGAATTGATTTCTCTTCCTCAGCCTTTCTAATAATCGATCTAATCCTTGCGTGGGTATATTGTACAAAAGGACCTGTATTACCGTTGAAGTCAATGGACTCCTCAGGATTAAAGGTCATATTCCTAACCGGGTCAACCTTAAGGATGAAGTATTTAAGAGCCCCCATAGCTACAGTATGGTAGAGTTTGGTAAGCTCTTCTTCCGTAAAACCATCCACCTTACCATGCTCAATGCTTTGAAGCCTTGCCGTTTCAATCATCTCATCAATCAAGTCGTCAGCATCCACAACAGTTCCTTCCCTCGATTTCATCCTACCATCAGGCAGCTCAACCATACCATAAGAGAGGTGGAATAGCTTATCCGACCACTCATAGCCAAGCTTTTGTAAAACAACCTTTAGGACCTCGAAATGATAGTTCTGTTCATTACCCACAACGTAAATAAGCTTATCAGAATCGAAGTCATCATGTCTTGATACAGCAGTACCAAGGTCTTGAGTCATATAAACCGAGGTACCATCACCTCTTTGCAATAGCTTTTCGTCCAATCCTTCCTTACTAAGGTCTGCCCAGATGGAGCCATCATCCTTTTGGTTTAATATATCTTTCTCCAAACCCTCGCTTACAATCTCCTTACCTAATAGATAGGTATCGGACTCATAGTATATCTTATCGAAGTCAATCCCCATTCTTTCGTAGGTAACATCGAAACCATCATAGACCCAAGAGTTCATCTTACTCCAAAGCTCAATCGTCTCCTCATCACCTGCCTCCCATTTCTTAAGCAGCTCTTGTGCCTCAGCCAATAGCTTAGTACTTCTCTCAGCCTCTTCCTCACTCATACCTGACTTTTTCAAAGCTATAATCTCATCCTTATTCTTTTGGTCGAAGATTACATAGTATTTACCAACAAGGTGGTCACCCTTGATTCCTGAAGACTCTGGCGTTTCTCCATTACCCCATTTCATCCAAGCCAGCATTGACTTACATATATGTATACCCCTATCATTAACTAGATTAACCTTTCTAACAGCATAACCATCGGCCTTAAGTATCTCAGAGATTGACCAGCCAAGCAGGATATTACGAATATGGCCAAGATGTAGAGGCTTATTGGTATTAGGTGAGGAGTATTCAATAACAACAGGCTTTTCTTCCCTTATAGAGTTGTAACCAAAGACTACCCTATCCTTGTTTTCGTCCACAAAACCAAGCCAATAGGCAGAAGAGACCTTAAAGTTAAGGAATCCCTGTATAACATTATAAGACTCCACCTCTTCCATGTTTTCTATAATATACTCTCCAACCTGATTAGCAATATCCATTGGAGACTTTCCAATCCTTTTTACAAACGGAAACACTACGAAAGTGAAATCACCCTCAAACTCCTTCTTAGTATTGGAAAGTGAAACCTCATTCTTCTCTAAAACAATTCCAAAAAGGCTTTCGAAGGCCTTAATAAGAGATTCTTGAATTAGTAAATCAATCATTTATCATCTAGTTTATTGAGTTATATTCTGCAAAGATAATAAAATCAAAACTATTATCACAATTGGGATAAATAATATATTATTAATCAACTGATATTCAAGAACAAAAACCAGAGACAATAATAAAGAACTCAAAAACATTGGAAAGTATATTGCCATATTAATAGAATAGAGTATATTTGCAGGTAGAAATCTATAAATACAAATTCTTCCTAGCGTGCTAGGAACTTAAAAAACATTTTATATGAAGAAAACCTTATTATTTATTTCATTATTACTGTGTTTTGGCATAGCTAACTCACAGACCGCCCTACCAACCTCAAGGGATAACACTCCTGTGCAAGGGCAGAAGCAGGTGGTTAATCCTGACCACGTACCAACGGTATTCAAGCCTGTTAGCAATCCAAAGAACGACCCAATCGACCCAGGTAATGTTAGAATTACTCTAACTGCAGGTGATGTATGGGGTGATGGTTCTGGCTATCAGCTTCTTTTAGATGCAGATGCAACAGCCTACGGTACAGCAATTCCAGAACAAGGACCAATCACAGATGCAGGTGATGCACCAAGTGATTTCTACGAGTTCTTCGATTACGCTATTCCAACCAATGCTGACGGCTCACTTACTACAACCAATATTGTAATGAATGCTAGCATATCTATTGATATCCCTGCAGGCACCTACGATTGGGTAGTAACCAACCCTACACCTGGTGATAGAATGTGGGTTGCTGGTAATGGAAGAGCTGACGACTACGTATTTGTAGACGGTAATCATTATACGTTTACAGTAGCTCTATCTGGTGGTGGCGATAACGTTACTATTACAGTTTACGACCCTAACCTACCTCAGCCTTCAATTGTTTGGGACTTCCAAGATGGAATTATGCCTGACGTATTTACCCTATATGATGATGGACATCGTTTAAATGAGAATATCTCAATGATGTTTGAATCAGTTTGGGATGTTATTACTTATGACCAAGCTGAGTATTTTGCAGCATCATCATCATGGTTTATGAACCCAGCCCCTGCTAATAAGTGGATGGTAACTCCTCTTATGAACCTAAGCGATGGCAATATGCTACAGTTCGATATTAAGTCTCAAGACCCAGACTATCCTGAAGCAATGTCAGTAAAGCTTTCGAACACAACAATTGACCAATCTGCATTTACCCATGTTCTTTGGTCAGACAATGAAGTAAGCCCTAGCTTTACAACCCATACCATTGACCTATCGGACTTTGACGGACAAAACATTTATGTTGCGTTTATACTAGAGTCTTATGATGCGTTTATTGGATGTGTTGATAATATTAAGTTCTTAGGATCAACCTCAAGCTTAGATAAGGTTGAAAACACTGATTTCTTTATTTATCCTAACCCAGCCAACGATGTAGTTACTATCTCAGGCGCAAGCGGAAGCCAGGTCTATATCTACGACCTAATGGGTAGAGTGGTACTTAAGGACGAAGCCACTAGAGACAATCATAGCATATCGATTGCTAATCTAGAAACAGGTATATATACAGTTAGAATAATTAATAATGGAGTTGCTTCCACTTCAAAGCTTATAAAGAACTAAGCATAGCAATTTCATAATCCAAGAAAAAGGAAGGCAGATTTAATTCTACCTTCCTTTTTTTATTCACTTAACCATTGGCTTAAACCAATATAATATAGAAGCAAGTAAAAAAGGCACTACCCTACCCCATTATTACGTCGTAACAGCAAAATGAAACAAAGAGACAATTAAATGAATCAAAGAGACAGTTTACTAATCCCGCATTCTAATCTGAGATTATGCGATAGAGCTGGTAGTGATACAAGGGAATAAGAGAATTGATAGAATACAAAGCTCTTTTGAACTATGATTTATTGCAGTCATTTAATTCTCTATTGCTTTGATTGGTTATAAAATCGACAAGAGATTTTGAAAAATCAACAAGAGATTTTGAAAATTCGACAAGAGATTTTGAAAAATCGACAAGAGATTTTAGAAAATCAACAAGAGATTTTAAAAATTCGACAAGAGATTTCAGAAAGTCAACAAGGCTTTTTAATTTAAAGCATTACAAAAGATTCTATTTGTAATGACTTAAATAGCAAATGCAAACACCTTTCGTCGCTGATTTGTTTAGTTGTCTTTGTCTGAATCAGGATTATGGAGGATTTATAAGATTTACAGGATGTTGACGCGTAAGCAATTCCTAATTCCTAATTCCTAATTCCTAACTCCTAATTCGATGAAGGAGTGGCTATTATGGTGATAAAGAGTGAGGGTATTGTCTTAAAAGGATTTACTTGATTTCTAAGTCTAAGACCTTGGTATTTTCGATATAGCCTTCGAGCTTATCGGATATATTAATCTCCCCTACCCCTTTGGGTGTGCCGGTGAAAATTAGGTCGCCGACCTTTAGGGTTATATACTTGGAGATATAAGAGATTAGGTGGTCGATACTAAATATCATATCGCTGGTATTGGAGCTTTGGACTAATTCGCCGTTTTGGAATAGCTTGAAGTTAAGGTCTTGAACATTGTCTCCAAACTCAGAGATATTATAGAACCTGCTGATTGGGCAGGAATAATCAAAGGTCTTGGATAGGGTCCAAGGTAGGGAATTATCAATCTCATATCTTTGAATATCCCTTGCAGTTAGGTCTAGTCCAAAACCAATCTCGGAGTAGTAGTTCTTAGCAAACCTCTCTCCTATTGTCTTCCCAACCTTATTAATCCTTACTACTATCTCGGCCTCATAGTGAATCTCATTAGAGAACTCGGGATAGTAAAAAGGATTGCCCTGTGGGAGCAAACAGGTGTCGGGCTTAAAGAAGAATAGAGGCTTTTCGGGCATACTATGATTCAGCTCCCTAATATGCTCCTTATAGTTTCTGCCAATACAGATTATCTTCATTGTCTATGACTTAATAAGCTTAGGTTCTTAATCTTATTTCTGATTAAAAGACCTTAGCTTTATGGCAGTTAATATCTTTTTGGTCGAAAGTGGAAAGTCTGCATTCATCATCCAAGCAAAATAGGACGGGTCAGCAACAAATACATTATCCAATGTCCTTCCCTTATACTTACCGAAATTAAAGCATTCCTCTCCCTTATCATTATAGATTATATGACCAACAAGGTCTACCCAATTAAAGTTTCGAGAGAACTTGGCCAAAGCCTTCATATCATTGACTATAGGCTTGGAAACATTATCGTCCCTATCCCTATACTCAACGTCCTTATATCTATCGAGCTGCGCCTTTAATATCTCGTAGGTTGCCCTAGTGTCTGCCTCGGCTGAGTGAGCATCAACCAATTCCTTATCACAATAGAACTTATAGGCAGCTCTAAGTGTTCTTGGCTCCATCTTATGGAAGATATTCTGAACATCCACAAAGTTTCTATTGCTAATATCGAAATCAACTTCTGCTCTTAGAAACTCCTCCACAAGCAGGGGTATATCGAATCTATTGGAGTTATAACCAGCTAGGTCACTATTAGCAATAAAGCTATTTATCTCTCCAGCAAGCTCTTTAAATACTGGCTCATCCTTAACGTCCTCATTGGTAATCCCATGAATAGCAATCACTTCTTCGGGGATTTCTCTCTCAGGATTGACCCTATATGTTCTAATCTCTTCTTTTTGGTTTGGGTGTATCTTCAAAAGACATATCTCTACTATCTTATCGTATCCAACATTGGTCCCCGTGCTTTCGATATCGAAGAACACTATTGGTTTTCCTAAATTCAATTCCATTCTAATTAGCTTTTATAATTTCTATTATCTCTAGTTCAAATATAAGCGGGCTAGCAGGTGGTATATCTCCCCTACCCGTATCGCCATAGGCTAGGTGTGAAGGTATAAGTACCATTGCCTTATCTCCTAAGGACATCATCTTAACTCCTGCCTCAAATCCCTTAATCATCATTCCCTTACCCACGGTAAACTCCAGAGGAGTATAGGGTCTATTGCTTTGGTATCTTCCCGATTTCTTAGCTTCTTCCTCCACGGAAGTATCAAATACACTACCATCCAGGAACCTACCCACATAGTGAACCTTTACTTGGTCTCCATCCTCAATCTTTATTTCATTATTAGCAAAGAACTCCTGCTTAAAATAAACACCATCCACCATCTTATTGCTTATACCATAGGTTCTTAGGCCTTCTTCAATCCTCTCTGGCTCCACCCTCTTAAGGCTATCGGCCATAAGGTTTCTTTCGGCCATAAGTCTTTCCTGCTCCTCCCTCATCCTAGCCTCTTCTTCCATCATCTCTTCATGGGTCCTCAGCTCATTGATTTCAATCTTCCAGAATGCATACATATCCGAAGTGAAATAGTCGGGCAGTTGTGGCATTAGCTTAGCGATTGAATCTCTTGGGAATGCAAACTCACATATCTCTCCCTGTCTCATCATTAGGAGACCATCCACTAGGTCGCCCTCAAACACCCTTGCGTCAGCACTAGCTGCAACAATTGGTTGAGGGTGCATCCTATTACCGTCATTAATAACAGAATCACCGTAACTAATCCAGAACCTACCAATAATCACATCCCCTTCAACAACTCTTCTTCCTCCATCGTTCTTTTTTTCAAACTTATAGAGAACTCCTGTCTCTTGATTCTTTTCAAAACCTTTTGGAAGGTCTTGAGCAAAAGCATTGATTGCAAATGCTGAGATAATTAATAATAAAATTCCTTTTTTCATATTTCAATATAATCTTTTAAAATAATACTTCTATTCAAAATCCAATAAGCTAACCTCAAAAACAAGAGGTGTATTTGGCTTGATTGGTCCATATTCTTGGTCACCATAAGCAAGCTTGGAAGGAAGTACCAGTCTTGCTGAAGAGCCTTTGTCCATCAAAGAAACTCCTTCAGTCCAACCGGTTATAACTCCCTCATCTCCCAATATAAACTTAAACGGTTCATAAGTTCTATCTGCATAGTATATACCCCCACTCCTAGCGCTGGACTCTATATTGGTATCAATTATCTTACCGTCCAAGGTCTTTACCGTATAGTTTACAGAAACCTCTTGGCCGTATTCAGGCCTTTGACCGTTTCCTTGTTTTCTACTAACAAAATATAGGCCAGACTCCTGCTTCTTATAGGCCCAATTCTTATCTTCAATATATTTGTTCAAAATAGAGTCTTCCACCCTCTCCCTTTCTAGTCTTTCTATTTCCTTCTTATCCAATTCCTTCTTCTGGATAATATGGCCTACCTTAATATAGAAGTATAGCCTATCCTTGGAATTGCAATTAAGCCCAGCAACATCGGAAGATACACTATCACAAGGCACTACAATTATGGCGCTATCACCAATATGGAGGTTGAGAAGGAACTCATCAATACTTCCCTTCCGTGGGTCAAGGATTTGGAATAGCCTATCGGGAGAGCCGTAATTGGAATATAATTCAACGCTATCATTCTGCATAATCATAAGCTCTCCATGTATGATATCGTTTAGTCTTGCCTTGGGTGCATTATTGTTTTTGACACAATGCTTAAAAGCAAAACCGTATTCATTCTCATAAAAGTCCTTATCCACAGGCTTACTACATCCACCCATAAATAAAGCAATTATCCCCGCCATCAATATCAATCTAACTCTCATAGTATTATATATATGTATCACTTTTCACTTATCACTTTTACCTCTTACCTTTTACTTCTTACTTAATAACTTTTCACTTCAACGAAGTAAACAAGGCTAGCTCCCGGAGGTATCTTATTTCCATCACCTCTAAGCCCATAAGCATGGTTGGGAGGTATTATAGCTCTTGCCTTTGCGCCCAAGCTCATCTTTTCCAATATATAGAGTAGCCCAATAATTATATCATCCTCTGAACCAAGCTTAATCCTCATTGGACTAGCTTCTTCCTTGGAGTCATAAACCAAGCTTCCATCCAAAAGTTCAATCCTATATTCCAAGACAATGGTCTGGTCCTGAACAAACCCTATACCATCACCTTTTCTAAGCTCTTCATAGTATATGCCGTTTGGCAAAAGCCTCATGTTCCAATTCCTTCGCGAGAGATATCCCCTAATCTTCTGAGCCTCTTTCTCTCCTACAATTTGATTGGTTCTTACTAGGGCATCATCGAACCTTTCGTCGAAGCTCTTCTCAACACCTCTCTCCCTCGACTCCCTTAATACATTGGCAGGATGATTATTAGGCTTATTGCAACCAATTAATATAGCTGCAAGAATAAACAGCCCAAGGCATCTACTTATTAAACATCTATTATAGGTCCAACTCATTTACCTGTCTTTCAAATTCCTTAATCACATTCTCTAAGCTATCGAAGGAGTAGCCACCTGAAGCGTTCTTATGTCCTCCCCCACTCCAATACTTAGCAGCGAACTCATTGACATTGAAGTCGTATTTGGAACGAAGCGAAAGCCTTACCCTATCTAGTCTTTCACTAATCAAAGCGCCGAACTCAATGCCCTTCATAGCAAGGCAGTAGTTTACAATACCTTCTGTATCGCCAATCTGGAAGTTGAACCTCTCCAAGTCTGCCTTAGAAAGGTAGATATAGGCTGTTTTCTTTTCGTGTATAACCAACAACCTCTCACATAGGCAGAAGCCAAGAAGCCTTAGCCTGCTTTCCGAATAGGTATTAAACACCTCTTGGTGAACATATTCTACATCGGCACCATTCTCCACAAGTTCTCCTACAATCTCATATATCCTCTTATGATTGCAACCAAAGCTAAAGCTACCAGTATCAGTACAGATACCAGTATAGATTGCCATGGCTATATCTTTGGTAAGGAATGGCTTGTACTCTTCTAGATGGTAGAGAATCTCATAGACTATCTCACAGGTTGAAGAAGCAGGAACATGGGAGAAAAGCAATTGGAAATTATCCTCTGGCTCCAAGTGGTGGTCAATAAGAACCTTATCTACCTTGGTTTCTCTAAGCGTATCCTCCAAATACTTCCCTACCCTAAGCGACCTATTAAAGTCGAGGCAAACAACTAGGTCCGACTCATTCAATAAGGCCTTTGCCCTATCCAAGTTCTTATATCCAATGGTATATTCAACTCCAACGGTCAAAAACTCAAGGAAGTCCGGAAACTCATTTGGGTAGATTACAGTAACCTTAGAGCCCTTGGAGCGGAGATAGTGATAGAGTGCGGTCGAAGATCCAACAGCATCACCATCAGGGTTTAGATGGGTTATTAATACAATATTCTCTCTTGTTTCAATTAATTCTTTTAGTTCTAGTATATCCTTATCAGGAAAAAGCATAACAAATTTCTTTATTCAGTATTTTACTCAATTAATCTTGCAAAGATAGAGAATAAATTAATTAATCAGCTCTTCATAGGTAGAATCATTATAAAATACCATGATTTTTGCAATCTTTTTCTCCTTAAACGCTTCAGGTTTAGGGCTTATTGCTAATTCCTTCTTATTCTCAATAAGCTCTACTCCATCTTTATTATCAGCCTTATCTGAAATAGGCTCTATATTCCGAGAATTGTTTTCCAAATCCCTAATCTTTTCTTTCAGCTCTTTGATTCTATCCTGAGCAGAATCATCAATCCCTCCTTGATACTCAATCTCTTTAGGCGTTTCAGGCTCATCCTTACTAAACAAGGAATACTCATCACCTACCTCTTCACTAGCCTTATTTGCTGATCTAAGCATCCTTCCTTCGCCAAGCAAAAGCCAATCAGGGTTAATCTCCGTAAATCTTTCTAAAATCTTGGTCGCAATATCTAGGCTTGCTTTATTGCGTCCAGAAATGATATGGGAAATACTTGAAGCATTTACACCAATCTCTTCAGCAAACTGAGTAATATTCAAATCCTCTGTCTGCATAATTAACTGTATTCTTTCCTGCATAATATATTTACATTTGTATTTCTATTTCTATTCCTTACAATTGTAATTATACATTTGTAACTTAGTATTGTTATTTAATATCTTTACAATTGTAATCCTTAATACGATTAATATTCAATAATGTTACAGTTTAGGTATAATAAGTCTAAAACCCTATTATCAAGCTATTAATCTCCTATTATACCCTATATAGAAAAGGTCCTAAAACACCCATTTATCTAAGCTTGTACTCTATATAACCAGACCTAAACACCTGGGTTTAATATTAATATCACTTTATAAGATAGCAAATCAGCAATTCCTGTGATTAATCACCCAATCCTTAATCCCCTTCTGCTCTATATAAGAATGTAATGCTTATTTACTCTATTACATTTGTAATATAGCTGTGTTATATACTCTGTCCTTACATTTGTAATATAGCTGTGTTATATACTCTGTCCTTACATTTGTAATAAGAGTGGAGAGACGAGAAATGGAAGACTTGAGACGAGATACGAGGGACTAGAGTCAAGAGATCAAAGATTCAAACACAGACTCCCGATACCTGACCCCTGACCCCTGACCCCTGACCCCTGACTCCCGATACCCGACTCCCATACCTACACCTACCCCCTACCCTATCTATATTGCAAGTTGAGATAATAATCTCCCTAAAGAGCTTATTCCTCTTCGATAAGAGTTTAGTAAGATGCTATCTCAGTCGAGTAAGATACCATCTTAATCGTAGTAAGATGCCATCTTACTCAAATGAACTCCGAAGACAGTAAACTGAAATGCAGAGTTAGGAGTTGAGAATAAGAGTTTAGTGCTTAATTATAAGGGATTTATATTCTACAATAAGAACTATGTCAACTAAACTTAGGGATAAAGAATCTCTGGTAGAGAAGATGTCAACTAAACTTAGGGATAAAGAATAACATATCAATATATATGAATCGTAATTCTATATATAGATATAGGAAAGGAATTGTCTAGGGTCTAATATTATGAAATAAAGAAAGGAATTACTTATAGCCTTGCTGGATTATAGGAATTGAGGATAAGGATATAGTAATTATGATGAATAAAATATGATTAGGGGCTGATATATTAAAGGAATGGTAAAGGTTTGGGCATAAAAAAACCTCTAATGCAATTAAGCATTAGAGGTTTAGTATAGGTACATTTAATGTATTATCTTACAACTACTTTCTTGGTTGCAATACCTGCGTCGGTATGAATCTTAGTAACGTAAGTACCAGTGTTGAAGTTAGATACGTCAACAGAAACAGCGTTTCCACTAGCGTTTACTTCATAAACCTTTTGTCCTACCATATTGAATATCTCAACTTTCTCCATATTTAAAGAAGAAGCGATAGTTACTTGGTTGTTTGCAGGGTTAGGATATACATAAGAAAGATTGTTTAGTTCGATTGAGCTTAGTCCAACATAATCCTTAAGGATAGGGAATAGCATTAGGTCAACGTTGAAGTTATCGAATAAATCAGCATAGTCATTCCAAATAGGGTTTCCTTCACCTGAAAGGTCAACATAAACATATTGGCTTAGGTTAGAGTGACAACCCATCTCTGTTGAGGTTAAAATCAAATCAGAGCTGGTCTCTGTGTAAGCAGGAGCTGTAATAGCAACGTTGAAAGTTGAAACCTCAGCAACTGTAGGGAAGTTGAACTCATATAGATCAACACCGTCGTCAGCAATATCAGCAATATTAAAGTTGGTTGACTTTAGTTGCTGTGAGAAGTCTGCATTATAAACAGAAGCCTCTAAGCTTTCGTCATCACCAACCCAATTTCTATACATAACAGCTGCTACACCAGCTACCTTTACATTGGATGTAAAGTTGTATTTTTGAGCAAAACCTTCAAAGCCTAGGAAGTTAGAACCTGTAACAGGGAACTCGTATCCTTGGATCTCTGAAACGTAAATACTTGGATCATCAATAGAAGCACAGCTATTAAATGAAGTTGGATAAAATACCGCATTTGCTTTAGAAACGGTACCAATAAAATCAACGCTTACTTCTTTAAGTTCACCGTTGAAATCATTTGTTAGATTGGTAGGCATTACCTTTTGTGCCATCAACCCTGTTGCAAGTCCAATTGCAAGTAAGAAAATTGTAATTCTTTTCATGTCTTTTTTAATTTATTTGTTTATAATATTCATTTCAAGATGCAAATATATAAAGAATATTCGAATTACAAGGCATTTACTGATTTTTTTCTATCAATTATTATATAAATACTTTCAATCTATGAAATATCTAGGACTTACTCTTCTATTTTATAAGGAGTTTTGACTATCTTTGCAAAAGAGATAAATATATAGATATGAATAGAGAATTAATAGAAAAGGCTTGGGAAAACCAAGACCTACTTAAGGATAAAGATGTAGTAAAGGCAATAAAGGACATTATTGAAGCTCTGGATAAGGGCAGGATTAGGGTTGCTGAAAAGCAGGGCAGCGAGTGGGTTGTCAATGATTGGGTAAAGAAGGCAGTTATATTGTATTTCCCAATAATGGATATGGAGGTTATGGAAGCAGGACCTATGGAGTTCTACGATAAGATACCGCTAAAAAAGGACTATAAGGACCTAGGCGTAAGGGTTGTACCCCATGGAATTGCGAGATATGGAGCCTTTCTTGCCAAAGGAGTGATAATGATGCCGTCTTATGTGAATATAGGAGCCTATGTGGACCAAGGAACAATGGTAGACACTTGGGCAACAGTGGGTTCTTGCGCTCAGATTGGTAAGAATGTTCATCTAAGCGGTGGGGTTGGTATTGGAGGTGTTTTGGAACCTGTTGGAGCAAGGCCTGTTATTATTGAGGATGATTGCTTTATTGGTTCAAGGTCGATTGTGGTTGAAGGAGCAATAATCTCCAAGGGAGCAGTACTAGGAGCTAATACCGTAATTACTCAATCCACTAGGATAATTGATGTAAGCAATGCTGAAGCAAAAGAATATAAGGGGTTTGTGCCAGAGAACTCCGTAGTAATACCTGGAAGTATACCTAAGGAGTTCCCAGCTGGTGTTTATAATGTAAACTGCGCCTTGATTATTGGAAAGCGTAAGGCGTCCACAGATACCAAAACCTCTCTTAATGATGCACTAAGGGAGTTCGAGGTCTCGGTATAGCGTTAGCTAAGTTATTGAATAATCTCTATATTTTCGAATCTATGAGCGAAGGCTCTATGGTATCTAAACTCTAAATATGTTTTCGAGTCTTCGCTTACTAACATCGGATGGCTATCCGCAACCTTCATTATAATATCTTCTGGAAATGCCTCCACCCCAATTATCTTTAGGGAATTAGGTATATATATGCTCTTAAGCTTAAGGGTATCGGAAAACGCATAGCTTCCAATGCTAGTAATGGTTTCAGGTAGGGAAACCTCTACAAGGTTCATTAGATAAGAGAAGGCCCAATCTCCAATCTCCTCAATACCATCCTCAAAACCTATAGTCTTTATATTAGTTGAGTATTGAAAAGCTCCCTCTCCAATCTTTCTAAGTGCAGAAGGAAAGCTAAGCTCGCTTAATTGGCTACATCCACTAAAGGCCCATTCATCAATTAAGGCCAAAGACTTGGATAGTTTAATGGACCTAAGGCTTGAGCAGTCCGAAAACGCCCAACTACCAATA
>FZPS01000069.1_pt214 | contig 33513 bp, 32 predicted proteins | sample 1817821 | NCBI WGS metagenome assembly FZPS01 (sample SAMEA104158645, study PRJEB21678) | metagenome | place: Germany | collected 2015-04-21
TGTTGCTGTCAAGGATGGCAAGTTTATCGGTCCGCCCATGGTGATCGCTGCCAAGAAAGTGCTTAACCGGCATGATTTGATTGAAGCCAGACGCAAAAAGCTTGGGCACCTGACGGAATAGACCGATGAAATTGCCAAACCACATTACGCAAGCCCCGGAAATATTTCGCAGGTATCTGTTTTATCAAAAGAGCCAGCATTGGAACCGCCAGCAGGTGCTGGATTACCAGAATGCAAAGCTGAAAGAGATTGTCACCTATGCCGGCAAGTATGTGCCGTACTATCGCAAGCTGTTCCGCGAAATTGGGCTGGACACCTCCACCTTTAGGGGGATCGAAGACCTGCAAAAGATCCCCTTGCTGGATAAGGAGACACTCCGCACACGACAGAAAGAGTTCATAGCGGACACGGTTCACGAACTGGATGCTCAAGTTGAAAAGACCAGCGGGTCCACCGGAACCCCCCTGACCTTGATGATCGATAAACACAGCCGGGCCAATAAGTATGCCGCCTATGCCAGAGCTTACCGTTGGGCTGGTTACCGGCCCGGAGCTTTGCGTTTTATTATTAAGGGGCTGTCCCTGTCAAAGTCCAAACCCTACGGTTATGATCCTTTACGCAACATGGTTTATCTGAATTCCAGCAAAATGACCAAAGAAAACTGCCTTGCCGCCGCCAAGCTGGTTGCCAGGTATAAGCCGTCCATATTTGAGGGCTATGCGAGGAGTTTTATCGATTTCTACAACAATATCTGCAACGATTACAAGATTGCCAGCCCCAGAGGTATCTTTGTCTATGGCGAAACGGTGACCCAGCCGATCCGCGAATTTGTGCAGTCAGCGTATGGCGCGCATCTTTACGACTTCTACAGCCACGCGGAAAACGCGGTCATGATCTGCGAAAAACCTGATCAGAAAAAGTATCTGATGGAGGATTACTTTTACCCGGAGATAGTCGATCCGCAGGTACATACTGCGGTTGATGGCTACGGCGAACTTGTAGGGACAAGTTTCTACAATTATGCAATGCCCTTCATACGTTATCAGACCAGGGATTACATCAGACTGGCAGAGTATCAGGAATCATCCAACCGGGAAGTGATGGATATCGAAGGCAGGATGGATGATTATCTTATACTGCCAAATGGAAGAAAAGAGTACTTTGCTGATGGTGCATTAGGTTATGCGAAAGGAATAATTACAGCTCAATACATCCAGGAAGAACTAAACCTTATACGGGTTAATCTGATAGTAGATAACCAGTTTAAGGAAGAATACTTTAAGGATATTGAAGATAATTTCAGAAAAATTAAGGGGATTGACAATAGTGTGGTTTTCAAGTTTGCTATAGTAGATTCATTGATTAAGCGTGAATCTGGGAAAGTTCCCCTAATCATATCCAGAATTCCCAAATGATTGATGGATAAACACACGGAATAGCAAGTTAATCGTAGCATCAGTGTCAGCAATAACAAATCAGAACTGAGGAGTAATACTTTGAAACAAGAATATATCAAAGTAGGCGTATTGGGAAAATCCACAAAAAAGGAAGAATTCAGAATCCCGATTTTTCCCAATCATATTGATAGGATCGACCCGAAGCTACTTCAGAATCTATATTTTGAAGAAGATTATGGAATGCGTTTCGGAGTAACTGATCTTGAAATCAGAGACATGGGGGCAAACATATTGTCTCGAGATGAAATCTTTGCTCAATGTGATTTGTTGCTGATTTGCAAGGTTACGGTTAGAGACCTGATGCAAGCCCGCAATGGTCAAATAGTGTGTGGGTGGATGCATACAACACAGCAGTTTGAGATAGCCCAGATTGCGATTGACAAGCAGTTAACTCTAATTGCGTGGGAAAACATGTATAATGAAGATCCTAACAACAGAAAAGATAAATCAATATATATATTCAACAGAAACAGGGAATTGGCTGGATATGCAGGTATAATTCATCTTCTGGGCCTTTTGGGCATAGACGGCTATTATGGACAGCGAAGAAAAGTAAGCGTGCTTGGCTTTGGGGCAGTAAGTCGTGGCATCATTTATGCACTACAGGGAAGAGGATTCAATAACATACATGTTTATACCCGCAGGGATCCCCATTTGATAGAAAACAGAAACCCAAACTGCTATTACCATCAAATCATAATGAAAAACAATGCCTGGCATTCCTTTAATATTGAGGGAGTGGAGAATTGTCTTATCGCTGAACTGGCTGAATCTGATATAATATGCAATGCTGTATATCAGGACGTGTGCAATCCTACAATGTTTATCACCAAAGAAAGCGAACTGGATATGCTCAAACCCGGGACGGCCATCATCGATGTAAGTTGCGATAAGGGAATGGGATTCTATTTTGCCACACCAACTACTCTGGATAAACCTACCATTCAGGTTAGCCCCAAAGTGTTATATTATGCGGTGGATCATACTCCATCCTACCTGTGGAATGCCGCATCAAGAGAGATTAGCCTTGCCTTATTGCCTTTATTACCGATTCTGATGAAAGGTAGCAGTGGATGGGAAACCAGTAAGACAATAATGAATAGTATAGATGTACTCAACGGAACTATCCTGAACAGGAATACACTATTATTCCAAAACAGAGATCCCAATTATCCCCACAAGATAAGGTGACAAAGCTCTATTAAGCGCATAAACCTATCAATAAATCAAGGCTTTCTTTCAACCCAAATGGATATAATAATTTAACGACTAACGCACAAACAAAAGCGATGATTATCAGCCTGCCCTCATTAGCCGGCAGTGGCTAAGTCTATATTTTCCTGGGGTCATCCTTAACCTGGTGAGGGATGACCTAAGGATGATGGCCCCAAAGCCAGTAGCAGCAAAGGCGGGCGCTATGAAGCAAAAATGGAATAGTAAGCGTTTTACGTTTTTTGGTGCAAATATAGTGATGCATTGTTGGGAACGAACCAAGTGCCTGCAATCAACGACCAACCCACTTAGTTTGAAATTGAGCCTTAATGAATTGGGCAGTTCCCAAAGTTGTTTGTTGAGTTTAGTGTGAAAGCAAGCAATGGAGTTTGAAGGATTCGAACTATGAAAATAAAGCCACTTGCAGTATTGATTCCAGTCATCATCTTGTTGGCTGCAACATGGTTTCTTTTAAGCTATGAAATACATATGGCTAGAATACCCTGGGCTATTGGAGTTTATGATGTTGATGATAGTTTTAATACTAATGAATCTGTTAATAACCCCGTTCTAACCAAATCCAGTGTTGCGCAGAAGCCTACATATTTTGTAGCTGATCCTTTTGTTTTCAAACACAATGGGAAATACCTGATGTTTTATGAAGCAGGATTGATTGACAGGAATGACAGAAGAGGGGCTATTGCTTTGGCTGTTTCAGATGATGGCGTATCCTATAAGCATCATAGCATAGTGCTGGAAGATGAAGTGTCAATTTCATTCCCTATCATATATGAGGAAGGTGAAGATAAGTATATGACAATTGAGGGTGTAAAGGCTAATAACATAAGATTGTTTAAGGCACTTGACTTTCCTTATTCTTGGACCTGTGTAGATACTCTGCTTACTGGCCCATGGTCAGATCCATCAATTTATAAATCGGGAGACACATATTTCTTGTTTGTTTCAACTCCATATGTTTACGAAGATGTACATATCTTTTATTCCAATAGCTTTTTCGGTCCGTATGTTGAACATCCAATGAACCCAGTTGTTAGCAAAAACAAAAGAATTGCACGCAATGCTGGTAACATATTCGAAATGAATAATAAGCTATACAGACCAGTTCAAGATTGTTCGAATATGTACGGGGAGAAAGTAAGAATGATGGAAATTCTTGAGTTATCTGAAACTACCTATAGAGAAAAAGAGATTGAGAATTCTCCATTGTCTTTTAAACAGGATGGTTGGAACAGAACAAAAATGCACACTTTCAATATTTTCAAAATTAATGATAAGATGATGGTTGCCACTGATGGTGCCCCGCATAATGGTAAACTACAGTTACGTATTGTAAAGAGAAGATAGATTAAAGATGTGTAATTCAGAGCCTGACTTGGCACTGATTCAATCAGATGCCATTATTGATATTAACTTCAGATGGGTCCGTATATCAGTTTGTTAGATTTTAGTAAAAAACTCATATCTAGCTCTGATAATTCCTGCGAAAGCGATTTGGCAAGAATAACCTTTGACCACTTCAAGCACCGGATAAGATTAGAGTGGCACTTAACCTAATGGAACTATCTTTTTTGTGACAAACAAGAGCCTCTTTATAAAGAATGTGGGTTTGGTCTCGTTAGGACCCATCATCGCATCCTTGGCAGGCTTTCTGGCTGAACCATGGATCTCTCGTATGTGGGGGCCGGAGTTGTATGGTTTGGGAGCTTACTTCAATTCAGTGTTGCAGATTCTGACCCCGGCACTTTTCCTGCGCTACAACTTTGCCATTGTTCAGGCTGGCAACGAGCGGGAAGCATCTAACCTTCTGCTTCTGTCTTTGCTGATATTTATCGGTTTTTTTGCCTTGGTGGCACTTGGCTATCCTCTGTTAGGTAATTGTTTGAAAGGTAGCTTTCCTTTTGGAAGCTACAAGTTTTTTTTCCTGAGCTCGCTTCTCGCGGGTTCGCTGGCTACACTGCTCAAGTTTTGGGCTTCACACCACAAGCGTTTTGGATTGCAAACAGCATCAACCATCCTGTTGCAGATAGTTCCGGTTATCCTGCTTTTAAAGCTCGGTTTTGAGCGCAACATTGGCGAAACCCAGATGATAATGGTGCGCAGTATAGCTTTTTATTGTTATCCCCTGCTACTCTTGGTATCGTTTCTGTGGATTGATGCTCGCAGTGTAATCAAACAAGCCAGCTGGTCGGGAATCAGGGAAGTTGCGGTTAAATACCAAGATTACCCTAAACATGAATACTTGGGTTTTTTGGCCAATCTGCTGGCTTTTAACCTACCGGTGATCCTGATAGCAAGGTATTGGGGAAATGAGGCATCAGGCTTGTATGCCAAAGCCTTCACAATCCTGTATATGTTTGTGCTGCTGTTGGGAGATTCGGTCAACCGGGTGTTACACAAGGAAGCGGCGGACATGGTCAGCAACGGCAAAGACCTTGCTCCGTTTATCAACAATGTCTTTCGGGCTTTGGTATATCTTTCTCTGTTGCCATTCCTGTTGATTATTCTGGTAGGGCCGGAGCTGTTTAGTGTCTTTCTGGGTGAGCGTTGGCTGGTTTCCGGTCAGTTTGCTCAAGCCATGGCGTTGTGGAGTTTTGCAAACCTGTTGAATCTGAGCCTGCTGCCCTTGTATGGAGTGCTTAACCATCAGCGCCAGTATACCCGTTTCACTCTCGCGACCCTGGCGTTGCGGGCTCTGATCCTGATAACCATGGGTATGGCAGGAGCGGAAGTTGTGCTGACCTTGGCGGTTTTCTCTCTGGTAAATGTTGTGGTGCTCCTCTGGCAGACCATCTATATTGCTGCTAAGGCTGGAGTCAAACAGAATGGGTGCTTGCGTTTCCTGTGGAAGAGGTTGTTGGAACTGCTGCCTTTGGCGGTCGTTTTTATGGTTATTCGTCAATTCTTCAACCTCGGAACTTTAGAGTTGATTGGCCTTGCCGCTTTGCTTTCCTTACCCTATGTTTATCTGTATTATATCCGAAACATCAAACAATTCCGCAGCTTGCTCGCAGCGTGATTGGCTTGAGTGGAAACTGTGATAAAGTGGCTTATGGCCTATACAGCAACTTGCCTAATGCGTACAATTTCTCTCACCGATAATTGTTGTCTATGAAACATATGGAACTATTAATCTCAATCCTGATCCCTGTCTTCAACGATCAGGAAGTGTTGCCGGAGCTGTTTCAACGGTTAAAAGCTCTGCTGAACCAATACTACCCTGACCACGAGATCCTGTTTGTTGACGACGGCAGCGCGGATAATTCCTGGCAGATCATCGAAGACCTGCATCAACAGGATAGTCAGGTCAAGGGCTTGAAGTTGATACACAACTTTGGCCAGCAGAACGCTATCGCTGCCGGTTTGGACAATGTGAACGGCGATATCGTGGTGATCATGGATTCCGACCTGCAGGACAGGCCGGAGGATATTCCCAAGCTTATAGACGCGCTTTTGGCAAACGACGCCTCCATGGCGATCGCCCAGTGGAAAAGCAGGCAGGACGGATTTCTGAAACAATTTGTGTCCAGGCTCTTCTTTGCGGTTAGCAAAAAGATCACCAATATCAGGCACGAGCCGAATCTGGGTGTGTTCCGCGCCATCCGCCGCGAGGTGGTCGAAGAGCTGAAAAAGTATACTGAAAAAACCGCCACGACCCTGAGCTTACTCTATTGGATTGGGGTGGATTATGTTGCGGTGCCACTTGAGCGTGATGCCCGCTTTGCCGGCAAGAGCGGCTACAATTTGAAAAAGATGCTCAAGCTTACGGCGGACCGGATCTTTTCCTTTTCCATGTTTCCAATCCGGGCGGCTATCCTGGCCGGGACCCTGATCTCTGCCCTGAGTTTTTTGACCGGGATTGTATTGATCATTAGAAGGATGATGGGTATGGTGGCGCCGGGCTGGACTTCGATGATAGTGCTGACGCTCTTTCTCTTTGGGTTGAACTTTCTGTTTCTGGGAGTGGTTGGCGAATATTTAGGCCGCATTTTTCAAGAGACGAAACAGCGGCCAAAGTACATAATCAAAAAATCTATAGGTGAAATATGCAAAAAGTGATCATTCTGGGCGGTATTGGCAATGGCACTGTGATCGCGGAAGCAATCGCGGATGCCAACAAGCGGGGGTACGGCAAGCTTGAGATGGCCGGATACCTGAATGACAGGGAGGAGCGGGGATCTTATATCGAATCCTTTCCTGTGTTGGGATGCCTTTCAGAAGCGTCCAGGTTTGCAGCGGAAGGCTACAAGTTCATCAACACGATCTACCGTATCGACGGACAGGCTGAACGCTTGGACCTTTTTGAAAGCTTGGGCCTCAGCGACAGCGATCTGGCTACGTTCATCCATCCCACGGCGTATTATGCTCCCAATGCGGTGTTTGAGCCTGGGGTTGTATTGATGCCCTATGTGATGATCTCCGCCGGGGCAAGGTTAGGCCGCGGTTCGTTGATTATGGTGGGAGCCAGTATCGGCCACAACACCGAATTAGGGGCTTATAACCATGTAGCCGCCCAAGCCGTGGTTGGGGCTTATATCAAGACCGGTACCGGGGTACACATTGGCCTGAACGCGACTTTAAGGGAAAACCTGACCATCGGAGACCATGCCACCCTTGGCATGGGTGCGGTGCTGACCAAAAATGTGGGCGAAAAAGAAATCTGGGCTGGCAACCCAGCCAAGTTTTTGAGGATGGTGAAGTAATGAAGAAACTTGCTATTATAGGGGCCAGTTACCTGCAAAAACCGTTAGTGCTGAAAGCCAGGGAACTGGGATACGAGACCTTTGTATTTGCCTGGGAGGATGGCGCTGTCTGTAAAGGTATAGCTGACCATTTCATGCCAATCTCTATTCTGGAAAAGGAAGAAATCCTCAGGGAATGCATGAGAATTAAAATCGACGGAATAACATCAATTGGTTCTGACCTCGCGATGCCTACTGTGAACTATATAGCAGACAAAATGAGCTTAGTGGGAAATAGTCTGGATTGTACAAGGGTTTCAACCAATAAATATCAGATGAGAACAAAACTATCTTCTGAAGGTGTTGCATGTCCAAGATTTGTATTATATACTGGGGGGTATTTGAACGATGTTAAAGATTTGTCTTTCCCAGTGATTGTAAAGCCTATTGATAGATCAGGATCCCTTGGCGTAACAAAAGTTGAGACAATGGATCACTTGGAAAATGCGGTTCACAAAGCTAAAAGCATTTCACTAACTGGACAAGTGATAATCGAGGAGTTTATTGAGGGCAGAGAGTTTTCTGTTGAATTCATATCATATCAGGGAATCCATCATTATCTTACCATTACGGATAAAGTTACCACAAATGAGCCTTACTTTGTAGAGATAGCGCATCACCAACCAGCTGATATCAGTAGGGATGTAGAAAAGAGGATCATCTCAGAAGTGAAAAAAGCTCTCGATGCTCTGGGGATAAAGAACGGAGCCAGTCATTCAGAAGTGAAAATCACGAAAGAAGGTATAATCAGGGTAATCGAAATAGCAGGAAGAATGGGTGGGGAATTAATCGGCTCTGACATGGTGGAGAACTCAACGGGATACGATTTTGTGAAAGGTGTGATAGATGTCGCACTAGGTCAATTCGATAACTCAGCTGTTGAGAAACTAATCACTAGATATTCCGGGGTCTATTATGTTATACCAAACTCAGGGGTAATTTACGATATTGTAGATAACAGCTCTCGTTTTAATGGTATAACCAAAGTAGAGGTTATGTGTCAGATAGGAGATTCAATTGAAGAAGTTATCGATGGTGCTGGTAAAAGACCAGCGGTGTTTGTTTATGCTGATGATAAGAAAAGACTACATTTCGATCCCAATCAGGTTATTATTATCAAAACAAAACAGGTCTGATTAATGATAGCCTTTAACAAGTAATATCAAACCGATAAGGAGCTAGAGTATAGCCAGGACACCATCAACAGGGGCCATACTTCCGGAAACGACTATTATATCAAGAAGTGCCAGAAGTTCTTTCGGGAGCGGTATGACTTTAAGAAGTTCTGTTTGCCTCCGCCCCCAAGTTGTGCGCCACGAGGTTTTTGTGGAGATTGGGTACACGATAGACTCGATCTTAGACAGTTCCCAGCGCCCTGCTTACTACATCTACCAGGGCAAGCAACGGCTGCCCTATGATCCAGAAGTGCTTAGGCTGATTACAAAGGAATAAAATGAGAATCCCATTTAACAAACCATTTTCAACCGGCAAAGAATTGGAATATATTCAGGATGCCATTGCCCGGGGCCACATCTCCGGGAATGGCTATTATACTAAAAAATGCCACGAGTATTTTCAGAACAGGTATGGTTTCAAAAAGTGCCTTTTGACCACTTCCTGCACGGATGCGCTGGAAATGGCCGCCATCCTGATCGACATCAGGCCAGGTGATGAAGTGATCATGCCCTCATACACCTTTGTTTCCACCGCAAACGCATTTGTATTGCGAGGCGCGAAGATTGTGTTCTGCGACAGCCGAGCCGATCATCCGGGCATGGATGAGGAGCTTATCGAAGCCTTGATTACGCCAAAAACCAGAGCCATCGTGCCTGTGCATTATGCCGGAGTAGCCTGTGATATGGACAAGATCATGGCATTGGCGGATAAGTACGGACTCTTTGTGGTGGAAGATGCGGCTCAGGCTATCGATAGTTTTTACAAAGGCCGCCCTCTGGGCGGAATAGGTCATTTGGGATGTTTTTCCTTTCATGAAACCAAAAACATCAGTTCCGGAGAGGGCGGGATGCTGGTCATTAATGATGAGCGTTTTGCTAAGCGGGCTGAGATTGTCTGGGAAAAAGGAACCAACCGCCAGGCCTTCTTTCGGGGAGAGATCGACAAATACGGCTGGGTGGACATCGGCTCATCGTTTCTGCCCTCAGACATGATTGCCGCCTTCCTTTACGCCCAGCTTGAACATCTTGATGAGATTCAGGCCAAAAGGCTGGATATATGGAACCGTTATCATGATATCTTGCTCCCAGTCCATGAAGCAGTTGGAATCAGGCTGCCTTTTATACCTGATTACGCCACCAATAATGCGCATATGTTCTATATTTGTACCCAGAATGAACAAAAGCGAGATAGAGTGCTTAAGGAATTGAGAGAGGGAGGAGTGTGCGCTGTATTTCATTATCAAAACCTATACAAGAGCAGATATTTTGCATCAGTTGACCAATCACTTGAATTTCCATTGTCTGATCGATATTCACAGACTCTACTGCGATTGCCGATGTATATGGATATAGATGACACAGTGACTTTAAAAATCGTTAACACTTTTGAAGGATTCACCTCCCTTAAAAGTGCAGATCTTAATACCGAGGAATCATGAAGAGCAAGGTAAAAATAGATTTTGGAAAAACCTTAACTTATGCAGTCTGGTTGGTTATTGCGTTAAATTTCGTTTTTAAGCTTGTGTTGAGGATATGGATAAACAACCCGATTGGGGATGAAGTCTTTTTCATAGAGGAGATAGAGTTTGTCAGAGATAACGGTCTATGGGAATCATTCTCCTCCGGTACTTCCCATCTATACTCGATGATAGGTTATCTTATATCGCTTGTAATGCCCAATCTTCTGATTGGCCTGCGCCTCTTCAACATTATTCTATCAATGGCAGCTTTTGTTATTGCTTTGTCACTGATCCAAAGAGTAACTACAAACCTGATCATTAGAAAAATATCTGCCATCACTATGGCATATATGATTTTTTGTTGCAAAACCGGAGCCATGTTCTTTGTTGCAATCAATGATGCCCTAATGGTTACGATTGCACTGGTAACAACGTTGTTCTTATTGAAATACTTACAGACCAAGAGATATAAAGAATTAATGGTTACCGCGATCTTCAGCGGTTTGATGTTCTGGGTGCGATCGTTTTCCTTGTTGGTTTTTGGTGGAATTATATTGGGAATTGCGGTGATACCGATAATGTGTAGTGGGATTTCTGTATGGAAAAACTTAGTAAGAACATCCGTTTTTATCCTAATATCGGTAACGGTAGCTTTATTGGTGCAAATACCAAGCTTGATTGAAAACAAGGCAATTCGTTTTGAAAGCAAAAGCCGTAACCAAGATTGGGCTGCATGGAACTGGCTTACGCATAAAGAGCGTATACCAAGCGGCTCGATTTTTCTCTACAAAAGACCTCCATACGATGTTGTTCAAAGGTATTTGGATGAACATGGAAGTTCCAGTATTCCAAGGAGTATAATTGGGAGAATTAAAGCAGATCCGAAATTTGCAGTTGACAACTTGGTATCCAATTTATTTGTGAGACTCCCGTTCGTCCTTTTAACGAGTTCGGGCATGTTCTTTTTTGGATTGCTATCAATTCTCAGAGAGCCAGACCGTTGGAGAGTCAGGTTAAAACCACAGTCATTGGCCTTGCTGAGCATTTTTCTTTCAGTATCGATTGGACTTTCAATATATGTTAACACCAATTTGGAGCAAAGGTGGTTGTTTATCCCTGCTGTTATGGGTATACTGCTTGGTGCTGGAAGGATGTCAGAATTGCCAGAGAAATCCATCAATAAGATCTCGGTTGTCCAGTTATTGGTTCTATTGCTTTTATCCTCAGCTTCTTTGACCCAGGTAAATGTTTGAGTGTCAATGGAAAGCATGTCTGGAATATCCACGCCGCCCTCACCTTTGGATAAAGTGGGCATTGGTATTAAACTATGGCAAGGCTGTAATAGCCGCACGCGGCGCAGAAAAAAGATCTGTGCTCCAGCGGGTGAAGTACGATGGAAAAAGATTTGGCAGGGAGGAGCTTTACAAAACCTACCTATTTCATATATGGCGCTGTTGCTGGTGGCGTATCCTACTTGCTGGTCAGGTTTTCTGGTCTGCCGCCGGTCCTGATTATTTACTTGGGAAGCCTTTTGTTCATGTCAGTTTTCGCCTTTGAGGTTTATTTGATTGAGATATTGCATACAAGATCGGTTATCCCAATGCCTGAGACATACCCTTTATACAAGGACCTTGATGTGAGTATAGATAACCTGTCTATCGGACCTCCTGTATGGGATGAACTGCCGATATCTGCTGTCCGCGCTGGAAATCACTAACTGCAACGAAACGGGTCTGGAGTATTTGGAGTCTTTCGGGAACGACCAATCGCCTTACAGGATTTATCTCTACAAGGTGTTGCCAGTTGTGGACACTGCGGGGCTTTGACAAGGAAACAAGGACAGATTATGACAAAAAGTAAGATTCTGATTGTAGGGTTGAACCAACTTCCCCATAGATACCTGTACAACCAATGCAAGTATTTGGCAGATCACTTCGATATAACAGTGATTTCTCCCTATGAGGGATTGGAAAAAAAGACCAGCAGCCTGTTCAAGACGGTGTATCTGGATACGGGGGTGTCAAAACCCCGGTTCAAACTGCTTAAGAAACTAAAGACTTTCACGAGGATTTTCCGTACCATCTATGGTGTCCGGAGCTACGCGCGCGATGATGTTTATGACCTGGTCTATATCTGGGACCAGACTTGGGCCTTTGCCATCAAGCTGCTCCTGGGTCCAAAATACAAGTATGTAATGCAGATGTTTGCCCCCGGAGTTACGTCCTCTCGCCTAAAGAACAAGCTCCATGACCTGCAGGTGGAGTTCAATGCACGTTTTTTCCAGCACATGTTCATGGGATCGGAACGGGTGATGAAGTTTTTCAAAGTTCCACCTGCCAAAGCCCATGTGACCGGAGTGGGGATTGAGGCGATCGAGTATCAGGACAGGGTGTTTGAGTCCCTGGACCTGGTTTATCTGGGGGCACTCTCCAACCGCTATGTGCACGAATCCGTGGAGGGATTTGCCCGTTTTTTCCAAGCCAACCAAGGCAGGATTCAGATGAGTTACAAGATCATTGGCGGTGGGGCCCCCGAAGCTGTGGATTTGGTAAAGGCCAGCATTGCCGCCGCGGGACCTGAAGTGCCGGTTCAGTACCTGGGCAGGCTGGAGGATGCCGAACTGATCAGTGTGTTTCGAGCATCCAACATCGGAGTTGTGTACAACCGGATCACTTCCTACTACACCAACAATATTTCTACCAAGCTCTATGAATATCTGCTCTCCGGCTTGCCGGTGATAGCGGTGAAAAACAGCAGTATGCTCGGAGTGGTAACCCCAAGCAACGGAGTCTTGATTGAAGACAGCCCCGAGGGTTTTGAGCAGGGTTTACATACTCTTTTGGCCAACCTTGGCAGTTTCAATTCCCAGACCATAGCTCAAAGTGGGGAGGAACGTTCCATAAAGAGAATGGTCCGGGACAGAATGGTTCCGGCATTCCAGAGAATAATAAGCGAGGTAAAATGAAAGCTGTAATTCTTGCCGGAGGTTTGGGCACCCGGATGAGGCCATTCACGGAAGTGATTCCCAAGCCCTTGTTGCCCATAGGCGACAAGGCCTTGCTGGAGATTCAGATCGAGTATCTTAAATCCCATGGGTTCACCGAAATATTCCTTAGTACCTATTACAAATCCGAGTATATCAGGAATTTCTTTGGCGATGGATCGCGCTATGGTGTGAAGCTGTCCTTTGTCAGGGAAGATCAACCCCTTGGAACGGCCGGACCAATCAAGCTGATCGAGGACAGGCTCGACGCCCCCTTTGTCCTGATCAACGGGGACATACTCACCGGATTGGACATCTCGGCTATGTATCAATTTGCCTTGGGACACGACAGCCTGCTGACCATCAGCACCAAGGAGATAGTCACTAAATCCCAGTTTGGCAGGATCGTCTTTGATGGAGATTACGTGGCGGGCATTGAAGAAAAGCAGGATATAATAACCATTATCTTCGCCGGTATCTGTGTTATAAAGCCGGAACTGCTGGCGATAATCCCCAAAAATGAATATTATGGCATGGATACCTTGATAAAGACGATGATCAGCCAGGGGATGCCCATTTCTCATTACCCGATCAAGGAAACGTGGCTGGATATCGGGCGTATAGAAGATTACGAGAAAGCGCAGCAGGTCTATAAAGACAGATTTGAAAACAGTAGCGGATCGACTCACGAATAAACGGCTGATAACCTTAGAGGTACCACGGCTATAATGATGTTCGGACCTCTCGAACACTTAGCTTATCAATTCCATTTGCGTTTAAAGGAAAGTATAGATTGGAGAAGGTAAAAACCCTGGTCATCGGTGCTGGCGCTGTCGGCTTGGCGATTGGGCGTGAATTGGCAAAACATGACCCCGATCTGGTGCTGGTGGAAAAAGAGAACAGCTTCGGCAAGCACACCAGCAGCCGCAACAGCGAGGTTATCCATGCCGGACATTACTACGAGCCCGAATCTTTGAAAGCCCGGCTCTGTGTGAGAGGAAACGAAGTGCTGTACCGGTATCTGAAAGACAACGGCATCCAGCACAGCCGGACAGGGAAGATAATTGTCGCCCAAAGCACGGCGGAAGAAGCGACCTTGCGTAAATATCATGATTTGGGCAAGGTCAATGGCTGTCCGGATTTTCGCTTTTTATCCCAAGCTGAGGTTCTGGAACTGGAGCCTCGGGCAAAGTGCAAGTCGGGCTTGCTGATACCTTCCACCGGCATCTTCGACACGCACGGTTTCATGCACAGTTTGGCCACGGAAACCGAGAAGCGGGGCGCATTCATTGTCTATGGCATGGAAGTGGTATCCATCAGAAGGGAAAACTCCTCCTATATCGTGGAATTTGCCAATGGCGAAGCGATTGAATGTGAAGTCGCGATAAACTCTGCGGGGCTTTGGGCGGATCAGATCGCTGCCATGGCTGGTCTGGACACACGGGCGCTCAAGATCAAGCAACATTGGTGCAAGGGTGAGTACTATAAAAGCTCCAAAATCAGCGGCATTCAGCATTTGCTGTATCCTGTGGCCGATCCGCTGGGAGTTTTTTTGGGCATCCACCTCACCCTCAACCTGAACGGGGAAGTCCGCTTCGGTCCGAACGCCTTCTATGTTGATGAGATTGACTATAGATTCGATGAAAGCTTCTTCGAAGAATTCTACACGTCCATAAACCGCTACATGGAAATAAGCAGAGAGGAACTGACGCCGGATGACACCGGGATCAGGCCCAAGCTGCAGGCGCCCGGAGAGGGCTTCCGGGACTTTTATATCCACGAAGAATCGCAACATGGTCTGCCAAACTTTGTCAACCTGATCGGCATCGAGTCCCCGGGCTTGACAGCCAGTTTGGCTATTGCGGAATATGTTAGAGAACTTATCCATAAATGAATACAAATGTAAAGCCACGCATGGACACAAATGGATTTAATGGGTTGACAAGGTTGAGACTAAACGCTTATGGCAGGTCTCTTTGCTATAATCAAGCGTTGATTCCGCTTGTTTTTAATCCTTCAAATTAGTGCATTTGTGGCAGACAACCAAGGAGATAAAATGAGAGTATTAGTAACTGGAGCCGCGGGCTATATTGGTTCAGTGCTGGTGAGGCAGTTGCTGGCAGGCGGACATGAAGTTATCGGTGTTGATTCACTGATGTTCGGCGGAGAGTCTTTGATCGGTGTTTACAACGATCCGGGATTTTCTTTTTACAAGGCTGACATCCGTGACCTGGGCCAAATGACAAAGATCCTGGAACAAGCCGAGGCAGTGGTTCATTTGGCAGCCATAGTTGGAGATCCTGCTTGTGCCAAACAACCGGAGCTTGCCAAATCAACTAACTGGGAGGGCTCGAAAGGCCTGCTGGAAGCTGCGCAGAAGCAAGAGAATATTAAGCGTTTTATCTTCGCTTCCACCTGCAGTAACTATGGGAAAATGCAGGGTGACGGCTATATTGATGAAGAATCCCCCCTGAATCCAATATCCCTCTACGCGGAGCTGAAAGTCAAGTTTGAACAGTTGCTGTTGAGCCAGGCCCATCGCTCAAGTTTGACGACGACAGCCCTGCGTTTTGCGACTGTTTACGGTTTATCTCCGCGCATCAGGTTTGACCTCACGGTTAATGAGTTTACCAGGGATGTGGCTCTGGGCCGCGAGCTGCTGATCTTTGGTGAGCAGTTCTGGCGTCCCTATTGCCATGTGGAGGATTTAGCCCGGGCTTGCGTGACTGTGCTGGAAGCCAGGCCGGAGGCTGTGAATGGCAAGGTATTCAATGTGGGGGATACCAAAGAAAACTACCAGAAAAAGATGCTTGCCGAGGAACTGCAGAAACTGGTTCCGAACATGGTAGTGAAATATGTTCCCAAAGATGAAGATCCGCGCGATTACAGGGTTTCTTTTGCCAAGATCAACTCTGAATTGGGATTCAAGATAACAAAGACCGTACCGGACGGAATGAGAGAAATCATTCGGATTCTCTCGGATGGTATCATAAGCGATCCGGATAGTCCAAAATATAAGAACATCTGACCAAGCACAAATAGCCACAAATGACAGGCTTGGAAATTCCTTACTTAAGCGATTTGATTTGTGTTCATTAGTGGAGGTAGCTTTTCATGAATTTCCCACGTATTATTGACTTCATCCGGTCTCTGTATCCCGACCGGGACTTCATCCCCCTCCATGAGCCACACTTTGGCGGGAACGAGAAGAAGTATCTCGAGGACTGCATCGACAGCACCTTCGTTTCTTCAGTGGGGAAATATGTTGACCGCTTTGAGGAGATGATCCGTGAATTCACCGGCGCGAAATGTGCGGTGGCGACGGTTAACGGCACCGCGGCGCTGCATATCGCCCTGCTGCTGGCTGGGGTGCAGAGAAATGACCTCGTCATCACCCAACCCCTTACTTTCATTGCGACCTGCAACGCGATCTCCTATTGCGGCGCCGAACCCATGTTCATCGATATCGACAGGCAGACTCTGGGCCTTTCCGCGGACGCTTTGGAAGTCTGGCTTGCAGCCAATTCTGTCCTTGAGGGGGAAAGCTGCTATCACATTGGCAGCAGGCAAAGACTGGCAGCCTGCGTGCCGATGCACACATTTGGGCATCCCTGCCAGATTGACAGGATAGTTGAGATTTGCGAGCGTTACCATATCCCCGTGGTGGAGGACTCAGCCGAGTCTATAGGCAGCTATTACAAGGGCAGGCACACGGGCACTTTTGGTAAGCTGGGCATATTCAGTTTCAACGGCAACAAAACCATCACCACCGGCGGCGGCGGCATGATCGTCACCAATGATGATGAACTGGGTAAGCTTGCCAAGCACATCACTACCACCGCCAAGGTGCCCCATCCCTGGGAGTTCGTGCATGACATGACCGGCTATAATTACCGCCTGCCCAATGTCAACGCCGCCCTTGGCTGCGCCCAAATGGAGAAGCTTCCTCAAATCCTGGCCAACAAAAGGGAAACAGCCTGGCATTATCAGGAATTCTTTGCCGGTCTGGATGGCGTCACTTATATTCCTGAACCCAAAGACTGTGTCTCGAACTACTGGCTGAACGTTATTTTACTGCCGGATCTTGTTCAGCGGGAAGAGTTTCTTAAAGAGACCAATAAAAACAAAGTAATGACCAGGCCAGCTTGGACATTGATGAATGAATTGGCTATGTATAAGCTATGTTTCTCGGCTGACCTGTTCGTATCTAGATGCATATCGGACAGGTTGGTTAACCTTCCAAGTTCAGTGAGGTGAATGGTGAATAACAGGGATCGTGTTTTTTTGCGTGGTTTGGAGATAGATGACCATGTGAAGCTATACCAGTGGAGACAGAATGAAGATGTTTTCCAATACTATAGAAGTGCGATAAGGTATATATCGACTCTCAATGAGAAAAACTGGGTAGAGAACAGGATAACTGATAAGGAAAATGTTACTTGCGCTATCTGTTTGAAAGAAACAAATGAGTTTATTGGATGCACGTTCCTAAATAACATAGATCTGATCAACAGGTCTGCGAGGGGTGGCACATTTATTGGCGATAGCGAGTACCAAGGTAAAGGATACGGTACTGAAGCCAGGATACTGATTCTAAGGCATGCCTTTTTTGACTGGGGTCTGGAGCGTGTATGGGCTCATATTCATTTGTCCAACGTGGCATCGATTAGAATGCATGAGAAGTGTGGATATGTAAAAGAAGGAATACTGAGAAACGCTTCGTTTATAAACGGCAGGTTTGAAGATTTACAACTAATGGCAGTACTCAAGGAAGACTTCGTATCCCTGTTTAAGTCCATAGGCTCATTATCTGCTAAATAAGGTATGATAATGAGAGAATACGGACTTGACACTAAACTTGATGATGGAAACTGGAAAGGCCTGCATAAAAGGCTAGATCCTTATAGCCAATCTCCTTTCTTCACGAAAGAATACTATACATCCTATCATCATGATTATGATGAAGTTGAATGCTTCTGGGCTTATCAGGACGAGAGCAACTTCCTTTTTTATCCCTATCTGATCAAGAGCGTCAATGCCTTGGGCTACGATCTGGACGACCAGTATTTCGATGTGTCCGGAGCCTATGGTTACAACGGGCCTTTGGGCGTGGCGGAAGACCAGAAGTTTCTGAGCGAATACAACTCCAGGCTGGCGGAGCATCTCCGGCAGAAAAATGTGGTCACTGAGTTTGTGCGTTACTGCCCCATCACCAACAACCGCAGGTTACACAGCTATACTGACCAACTTGACGTGCTCGACAACGTCTATATAGACCTGTCTGCAGGTGTGGATGGTATATGGCAGGATTCATTTGAATACCGGGTGAGGAAAACGATCCGCAAGGGCGCGTCCTACGACCTGCAGACCCATATCCTTACGGGCGATGAGATCAAGCGGTCTGATCTGGAGAGTTTTTATCAGATCTACACCAGCACCATGCAAAGGAATGACGCGGACAGTTTCTATTTTTTTGATTTGGATTTTTTTCTCTCGTTGCATAAAAACATGGGACAGATGCTGATGCTGGCGCTTACCTATATGGAAGGAAAGGCTATCACGACGGAATTGGTGCTTACCAGCGGGAAACTGGCTTTCGCATTTCTGGGCGGAACTTTGGGAGAGTACTACCAGTACAAAGCCAACACTTTCCAGCGCTGGGAGCTGGTCAAATACCTTTGTGAGCATGGGTTTGACATCTACTCCATGGGGGCCAGCATAGCCCGCGGAGACAGCATCTATTCGTTTAAGAGAAGTTTTGCCCGAAACTGCGTCAACCCATTCTATATCGGAATCAAGGTGCATCTGCCTGAGGTTTACGCGGAGATTCGTAATCAATGGCAGGAGAGGTATCCCGAGGCTGCCGCTTTGCATGCGAACAAAGTTCAGGGTTACAGGATCCAGGCATAGCGCACTGGGAGCGCTCCTATATACTGCCGCTTGCGATATGGTTGCGGCTCCCAGCGATTCGCTGGGAATCGCAACGGCATCGCAAGCATGGGTATATGGGCAAGAACAAGGGGTATCCACGCAGATGAGTTGTAAAAGTGGTGTTTCGCTTTTTTCGTTTGATTCTGTATGAAAGTTATGTTTTATGAGTTCGTGTAAATTAGTGAAATTTGTGGATAAACTGATATGAAAGCAAAGCTCAAGGTGCTACTGCCCGGTTTCACCGGCAACATGGATGATGTGGTGATCTACTACAATTCCAAACTAAACAAGTACATCGCCAGGCGGAAAGTGATGCCGAAGTTTACTCCGGACAATTCGATAGTGAAAGAGATCCATGCATTCCGCCGCCGTATCAAGGTAACTGAGGCTTATCTGAATGACTGCCGGGAATACATCAAGCTGTTCAACCAGAAATTCCGCAGACAGGGTAGGGCACTCAGCACCTGGCCAAACGTGTACATGAAGCTGATGCGGGCTTTAAAGGGCCAGTATCCCGAACTTGATTTCAAGACCCTGACCCGGGAAGAGGTTCTGGAACGGCAGTTGCCCTGCCGCACAATAGCGGCAGCGGTGGAAGCGGGCTATCTGGAGAAAGTACCGGGGTATGAAAATCTAATCAATACCATATAAGGTTCTTGTATCGAGTTTTGTAGCAAGATAATGATTAATAGCAGGGTAAAAAATGAGTCTGATCCAAATTCTGAAAGCCAGATTGTATAAGTCATTAGAAGCAGCCTCAGATAGTGAGAAAGACAAGATGTATCGTCAGCAATTTGATATTCACCCCCAAGCCAGACTGGGGTACCTTCCCCATATTGTTTTTAAAGGCAACATACAAATAGGGGCAAATTCATATTTCAACTCGGGCAAGATATCTACTGGCCCCAATTCAAGAGTAATCATAGGAGAATGGTGCGCCATCGGCCATAATGTGAATATCCACGCAATTTCACATCACCCGGATGATGCTACAGGTCCGGAGAACCTTAGGAAAGCTGTTGAAGCTAATGTCGTGATCGGTGATCATGTGTGGATAGGATCCAACGTGTTCATCCTGCCTGGGGTTCAGGTAGGAAGTGGCAGTGTGATTGGGGCCAATGCTGTTGTAACGCGTGATGTTCCTGCTTATACGGTGGTTGGTGGCATTCCAGCAAGAGTGATAAGACAAATAAAGAAAATGGAGGATCAACCGTGAACAAAAGAGTACTTTTCATTTCTGTGCATCCCGATGACGAGACATACGGCTGCGGTGGCACAATAATCAAGCAGCGGGCAATGGGCAACGAAATTTACTGGTTGAATTTGACTGGCGCGACAATCGAGCATCCGCATGGATTTAGCCAGGAAAAGTTGGATAATCGCAAAGCGCTGATTGCCAAGATTGCATCCGCCTATGGATTTACAGCATTCAGGGATTTGGGTTTGCCCACTCAAATGCTGGACACTCTGGATGTCAGAGATATATTTGGGGCAATCGATGCGGTAGTATCGGAGTGGAAACCCGAGATTATATATCTTCCCAACCGCAGCGACGTCCACACAGACCACAGAATCGGTTTTACTTCCGCTTACGCGACCACCAAGAGTTTCCGCAAGCCATACATTAAACGGATTCTGATGTATGAAACCCTTTCGGAAACAGAATTTGCCCCAGCTTTGCCGGAAATGGTATTTATTCCAAATACTTTTGTGGATATCACTGAATTCATGGAGCGTAAACTGGAAATGGTCAGGATGTACGATACCGAACTGATGCCGGATCCTCTGCCCCGCAGCATTCATGCTGTAACCGGTTTGGCAGCTTACAGGGGCTCGCGGATCGGTGTGCGGTACGCGGAGGCCTTTACGCTTCTTTTTGACAGGAATTGAAAATGCCTAAGGTGAAATTCTGGTGGGATGATCCCCTGTCTCTTGAGAGCTTGGGTCTGTCTTGGAGTGCTGCGTTCGGCCGAGAATTCAATCCAGAGCTGTGGAGCTGGTGGCTAAATCAGAATCCTCTCCAAAGCAGGATCATTGCCGCCTACATCGAGGAGGATGGGAATGTGGCCTGCTTTTACACAGTATCGCCCAGGACACTGATCTCCCCATCCGGACAGAAACTAAATTCTGGTTTGATGAATGCTGGTTTCACCCATCCCGCGTATCAGGGCAGGGGTTATTATTTGGAGGTGAACCGGGCCTTGCATGTCAGAATGCGGGAAATGGGCTTCGACTGTATCTTTGGCTTTGCCAATCACAACTCGCATTATTCATATCGCAAGTATCTGGACTGGAATGATGTTGGATTGTTGACCAATTTCCGTTTGACGGGATCAAGCCTCAAGCATCAGGTTTCACAAGATGCAGGTTTAGTGATTACGGTGTCTGACCTTGATGCGTCAGGTTTAAACCAACTCAGTAGCTGCGTAGTTACCAAGGATAAATACCATCTTGAAAGGAGCAGGGAGTATTTGATGTGGCGCCTGGTGAATAATCCCGCCAAGCGTTACCGCTTACTTCGTGGCAGTTTGAACGGGGAACCAGTATGTTACGCCATTTACAAAAGCTACGCGGATACCGATGCGGACCTAATGGAGCTGTTTTTTCCAAGAGATTCGCGGATACCCAGGGAAACCGCGCTGCGGGGGCTGGCTGGCCATCTACTGGCCAGCGGGTTCAAGGCGGTGAACCTCTGGTCAAATCTCCACACAGAGGAGCATCTGATCCTCGAAAAGATAGGGTTTAGGGAGGAAACAGTGACCACCCATTTTGGCGTTATCGATTTTACCGGCCAGGACGGCATCAGTGATATTCGGAACTGGCATTACCGCTTTTTGGATTCTGATTTGTATTAAAACGATTAACGGACTCAACCGGTTACTGTATAATGAATAGATTACAGCTATGACCTTACGGGAATTTATAAAGTCATTCTCATTTTACGGCTTTTTGCCAGTCTTCACCAAGTTTGCCGGATTCCTGCTTGTCCCGGTTTATGTGAGGGTACTCTCCCAATCGGATTACGGCATCGCGGAGTTGATCCTTTCCACGGTGGGCTTTCTGACCTATGTCATCAACTTGGAGTTCTATGGAGCTGTGGGCAGGTTCTTTTTCGACCGGGAGTCCCTGCGGGGTCGCCAGAAACTGATCTCCACCGGGCTGTATCTGACCCTGGCCTCGGCATTGGTGGTCGCGGCACTGGGCTTGGTTTTTCAGGGTTCGGCGCACGCGCTGCTGTTCCCCCGGGGGAATTACCTGCCGGAACTGCGTCTGGGGTTGCTTTGGGCGGTGATCTCGGCAGTTTCCACCTATTTGAGCATCTTGCCCCGTTATGAAAAAAAAGCCGGCCGTTTCGTATTGTTCAATGTGATCACGGTATTGGTAAAGCTGCTCAGCACAGTTCTGTTCGTGGTGGTACTCAGGATGGGCATTATGGGCATCCTCTGGGGCCATATTTGCGGGGCAAGTTGCTCCACAGTGCTTTACACGCTGTCTTCCCGGAAGTTTTTAATTCTTGATTTCTCCTGGCCGGAAGCCGCTGAGATCGCCAGATTCTCCCTGCCCCTGGTTCCGGGAATACTGTTGATCGCGCTATACCAGCCACTGATGCGAACCCTGATATCCCGGGTTTACGATCTGAAAGCCCTGGCTTTGTTTTCCTTCGCTTACCGCCTCACCACCCTTATGGCGCTCGTGGAATCCGGGATTCGTCTGTCCTGGAGGCCGTTGCTCTATGAGAACATCAGGAAAGCCAGTTTTGGCAACGAATATATAAGAATCTCCCGCTTTGCTGGCACGCTGATTTTACTGTTTGGAATAGTGATCATCTGCATGGCCAGGGAATTGATCCTGTTGATTGGGACCAGACAGTATCTGGACTCACTTTACATAATCGGTTTTCTGGTTGTTTCCAATATCCTTATCAACCTGGAATCGCTCAGGGGCTTTGGCTTTGAAGTTGCCAAGAAAACTTATATGATCACCATCATCCATGTAAGCTCGCGGGCTTTGGGCCTGCTCTTTCTCTGGCAGGTTGCCACCCGCTTCCAGCTTGCCGGCATTGGGATCGCCCTGCTAATACCCCCGCTTCTTGATTATCTGGTGAAAGTAAGCTACACCAAAAAACGGATCGGCGTGAGCACTTTCAGCGGCCAGGAAGCCTTGCTGTGGCTGCTCGTCGCGGGGGCAGTGACAATGTCCCTGTTGCAAGCGCACCTGGTTTTACGCATGCTTATCCTTCTGGCAGCCCTGGCCTGCGCCGTTCCCTACAAACAGCTGCCCTATCTGCTCAAGCGTTTCCAGGTATTCAGGATGGCCAGGCCATGACTGGCAAGCTTCACTCTGCCATAATCCCTGTATTATCTAACACTCTGCCAGCCATAGGCAGTATCCGATCATTAAACCCAATCCACACAATAGGCGCAAGATAGGCCAATGTTTGAATTTAAGACCGCTATACACGAGATACCGGCACTGCAGCTATACTCCTATTATTTAGTGCTGTTCGTCCTCTACCTCTTCTTTTTGAGGGGTGTGAAGCTCACAACCCTGTCGCTGACCATTATGCTGCTCTTCAACCAGGGCTTTCTGCTGCTGATCGACGACCAGGGTGTTCCGATCAAGATCCTTTTCATCATCCTGGCTTTAGTACTGCTCTTCCAGGGGAGGTTTACCTCTATTGACCGCAAGGAATCCCGCATACTAATCTTTTCCCTGCTCTTCATGATCATGTTCTTCTGGAATTATGTCTACAGCGGGGTATCGCTCCTCTGGGGGGCATACCAGTATTACAAGCATTTCATGCCCATCGCCCTGTACTTTGGCATTAAAGGCTTGCAGCTGACTATAGGGCAAATGAACTATTATGCCAACCTGATCATCAAGCTTCTCTGGTTTCAAATCGTTTTTTCCCTGGTCAAGCTGTTCATCATCGGCTTCAGGGAAAACATAATCGGCTCAGCAGCCAATACAGGTGGAGGCATCGGCATAACCATGGCGGTTTGTGGGGTGATCATCTACTGGCTGATGAAAAACAAAGAATTCAAGGGAAGTGACTGGTGGTTTGTATTTTGCCTGATCATCATCCCCATAGCCTCCAATAAAAGGGCCATCTGGCTGCTCTATCCGATCATCCTGGTTTTTTTGGTAACTCACTTCATCTCCCGTAAGACCCTGCGGAAGCTTTCCTACGCCGCGTTGCTGCTGCCGGTGATGTTCTACTTGGGGCTCAGGCTGAACCCATCTTTTAATCCGCAGAAGAAAATTTGGGGCAGTTTTGATCCGGGATATGCCATGGATTTTATCCTTTCATACACAGGTGTATCCCAGGAAAAGAGGGAATCCGATTTAGCGCGGGGCAGATGGGGAACGGCCATGACGGTTATACCTTCGTTCGTTTCCAGTCCGTTTGAAATAAACAATCTCATAGGCTTGCCCAAAGCCAGATCCGGCAGATTGAGCAGAGATTCCTTCGATATGGAGGATTACGGCATGGCCCATGGAACAATGACTTCAGGCTTTGTGTTGATGCTTCTGCAGTATGGTTGGCCGGCAACCCTGTTCCTAATGCTGGCTTATATAAATATGATTTCCACAATTCCCGACAAGCGGACCAGAAACATATTGCTGTTTTTCATGTTCTGGGATACTTTCATGTATTCGGGAACAGTCCTGAATACAACGTTTCACTCCATGCTGTTCGTTATTACGGTGGCTGTTGCCCAATACAAATCCCAGTATGTAAGTGATAGCCAGGAAGCGGAGAATACGGAACAGGTTCCAGTAGCGCTGCATGTCGCCAGGTAAGCAAAGTAAACAAGCGAGATAAGAAATATGAAACGAGAGACATACACGACCAGGCTGATAAAGACAAAACTGCGAAACACCAAACTTGGAATAATGTACCGGACCCGGCTGAGGCTCAAAAAAGGCAAGCTGTTTCCACTCACTAAAACAATTGATGACCTGTTTCCAGAGGTGCCTTATGTCAAGCTGAACAATGCTCCGGAACCGCTTCCCAAAATCGGTATTCATAAAGGTCCAACTGAATATCATGGATACGGCATCTTGGGATCATATTACCTCAGATACAAGCGTTTCCTGGATTTCAACGGTATTCCTCACAAGGTTCTGAATCTGCACCGCGAAGACTGGCTTGAGCAATGCGAGGATGTTGACATAGTTATCACATCTTTTGCTTCGGAACCATCCCGCCTAAGCGAGTTAATGGCGAAAGTGGGGATACTGGAACAGCTTCATCACAAAGTATGTTATCCCTCCACCCGTGACCTCTGGTCCTATGAGGACAAAGTGAGGACCTATTATCTGGTAAAAGAGTACGGGTTCCAGCATGCCAGGACTTTTATCACCCATGATCAGGCAGAGGCTGTGGATTATGCCACAAAGGCAACGTATCCTTTGGTCTCCAAGATAAAGACCGGATCCTGCTCACGAGGGGTGGAACTTGTGCACAACCGAAACCAGGCCATGAAGATAATACGGCAAAATTTTGGCTCGGGAAGAAAAGCTTTGTGGACCTATTCCTTTGAAAAAGACTACGTGTATTTTCAGGAATTTATTCAGGACGCCACCTATGATTTGAGAATTTTTATCGTGGGAGATGTGATTGCCGGTTACCGCAGGAGGATGAAAGGCAAGGATTTCCGGGCATCAGGGGTTGGCCTTCTGGACAGGGCCCTTTTCCCAGAAGAAGCCATGCAAACAGCGATCAAGCTGAAAGAAAAATGGGATACTACAATTCTTGCAGTGGACTTTGTGGATACCGACAATTCACGTGAACACAAGATCATTGAGACATCGATCTCCTTTGGACTCGATTATCCGGAGTATCTGGAAAAAGATGGCAAAAGAGTCTTCTATCAAATCACCGATGAGGGTATCATTCTGAGGGAGGGCTGTTTTTGGGTGCAGGATTTCATTGTTATCGAGGTTATTCGCAGATGGTTCTTGCAGCAAAAAGGAAATACTGATGAAAGTGCTGTTCGTATCGGGTGGGAATTCCAGCAGCGGCATTAGCACTCTGGTCAGGGCTCAGGGCGACTCACTGACTAATTTGGGCCTGTCGATTGATTATTTTCCGATAGTTGGCAAAGGCTTAAAGGGTTATCTGGCAAACGTCAAACCCCTGCGGGAAAAGATTCGGTCTGAAAAATACGACCTGGTGCACGCGCATTTTTCATTCTGCGGATTTGTGGCGGCTCTTGCTGGCGCGCAGCCCTTGGTGGTATCCCTTATGGGTTGGAATGTCCGGAAACCACTATTGAAGCTGACGATCAAGTTTATCAACCGGATATTCTGGAGAGCTTGTATTGTAAAATCTGCCGAGATGCAGAACTTCCTTAGGATCAGGGATCTGATTCTGCTTCCCAATGGCGTGGATCTCGAACTATTTAAGCCCATTGATAAACGGGAAGCCAGATCCTATTTGGGATGGGAAGATGGAGTTACGCACATCCTCTTTGCGGCCAATCCCGCCAGACCGATCAAGGATTATCCCCTGGCCAGGCAAGCCTTTGCTATGTTTTCCAAGAGCATCAGAGCTGAACTGCATGTCCTGCGAGGTGTCAATCATTCAGAAATGCCTTATCATTATAACGCCGCAGATGTTGTACTTTTAACCAGCAAGGCTGAAGGAAGCCCCAATGTGATCAAGGAGGCCATGGCCTGCAATTGTAGAATCGTGTCCACGGATGTGGGCGACGTTAGAGAACGATTTGCTAACTCCCCGGCTTGTTATATCTGCGGACATGATCCCGCAGATATCTGTTCCTGTCTACAGCAGGCTCTGGAATTCGAAGGAACGGTCAATACCAGGGAGGCAGTGCTTGGATTGGATTCGCGGCTGATTGCGGGCAAATTGCTGTCAATCTATAACAAAGTTCTAGAGAAGAGTCGATAAGGATTTAAAAGTTGAGTATATATAATTTCTATTCTGAAAAAATATCGTTGCCCATATCTGATCTGATTACGGGCAGGCAAATCGGGAGATATTTGAAGCTTTTGAGGCAAAGCCAGTTCTGGTCTGCGGAAAAACTTCGGGAATTCCAGAATGCCAGGCTGCGTAAGCTTATTGTTCATGTGTATTATAATGTCCCTTTTTACCGTGAGATCTTCGACAGATTGAACCTAACTCCTGAAGACATTCAAACTGTGGCAGACTTGAAGAAACTGCCAATTCTGGATAAAAGTGATATCCGCGAAGGGATACGCTCTAAAAGCTTGCTGGATAAGACTGCCAGAATACAAGATTTGGAAAAAAACAACTCCAGCGGTTCAACAGGTGAACCACTACAATTCTATCTGGATCGAAGAGCTGCCAGCATACAGAAAGCCAAGGCTATTCGCAACTGGCAGTGGATGGATTTCAGGTTGGGTGACAAGATCTTGCGAATAAGTCAGATTCCCAGGGTAGGGCTGATTAAGAAGATTCAGGATTTAAGCAGCAGAACCTTATATATAATGGCGAACAGACTCAATGAAGAGGAATTCAAGCATATTGTCAAAGCTCTCAATAAGTTCAAGCCCAAAATACTCAGATGCTATCCTGATCCCTTGTATTTACTAGCGAGATACATTGAGTCAAACCAGATTGCTATTCATCAGGTTGCAGCAATCAACACCACAGGTAGCTCACTAATGCCCGAATATAGAGAATTCATTGAAAGGGTTTTTCGCTGCAAGATCTTCGATTCCTTTAGCTGTGAGGGAGGCGCGGGAGCTTTCGAGTGTCCAACGCATAGTCTGTATCATGCTTCTGACGAATATGCCATTACAGAGGTACTGGATTCTGATGGGAATCCGTCCAGAGTTGGAAGACTGGTCACTACCAATCTGTGGAATTACGCCACTCCCTTTATCCGCTACGATACACAGGACATGATTGAATTGGCGGAAGAAAAATGCCCATGTGGAAGGGATTTGTTGCACATAAAGAGTATTTATGGCAGAATTTCCGATATACTTGTTACTCCAAGCGGACAATTCTTGACTGTCAATAATTTTACTGGGTTGTTTCAGAACATAACCGCAATAGATCAATTCCAGATCATTCAGAAAAGCCGCAATGAATTCGAAGTGCTGTTGAAAGTGAACAATAGTTATAATCAGTCGACATACGACCAAGTTATGGCTATCATGAAAAACATCATCAAGGAAGATCTGATATTAAACATTGAGCTGACTGAGGACATTCCGCTGACCCCGTCCGGGAAACGCAGATTTTTGATTAGGGAAGCGTCCATATCCATCTGATGATAGTATAGCGTCCACACATTATCTGATTTCATGTCCAGTTTCGTCTCTGCAATAAAGTTGAATATAACCAGTTGTTTGGGGTATTATTAAGACCACATGAGTAAGATTTCCAGAACTGTGAACGCCATTAAATATGGTTTCAAAAGTAAACTGCTCGCTAAACATAGATTGTATCGTGATTATGCTTTTGATGAAGGCAATTTATCATTGATAAAGGATTTTGTCAGACAGCTTGATTGTGAGACAGTATTTGCTTTTGTGGGGCTTAGAGATGTTAAGCATAGCTTGGGATTATCAGATCCGGTTGACTATGTTCAGAATCTCTTACTGCATGAGTTCAAATCTGTAATTGTTCCTACCTTTACACCCTCTGTCAGGAAAACGGGTTTTTTTCATGTAAAAAACACTTTAAGTGAGGTGGGGGCTTTTTCCAAGCATATATCCCAAATTGCCGATTATAGGACTCCTTCACCGTTAAAAAGCTACGCTGTTGTTGGACCAATTGACAATAGAATGAGACAACTGCAATTTTACGACGATTTTGGGACTAATGGGTCTTATGAGTTTCTTGTGAAGAACAAGATATCAGTGCTTAACATTGGCACCAGAGATCCCAGATTCAGCTGTATCCACTATGTCGAATATATGTCCCAAGTCCCATATTGTTCAATGGTTGAGCACCACATAGAGGTGGCTGATGATTCTGGCAAATCGGAAATAGCATTGTATCGGGATATTCATCACACGCACAAGTTTAAGAACAACTTGCGCAAAATAGAACAGGACCTGATTAATAATGGTTTGATGCACAAGATCAAAGTGAATGATTTGATGTTGAGAATATTGCCCAACCAAGACTATTTTGATTATCTATTAGAGCGTTGCAAGCAGAATCCCTACTATCTGGTAGATTAATGAGCATGACGATTTCAATAAGTTACTTTACATTATCTGGGGGAAATATTGAGTGATGTATTACAAGTGGCACTGTCGCATGATATAGACAGAGTTCACAAAACATACCAGTATCTTACGCGTGCTTTCAGATCGTGTATGAGAATGAGGTTTGGCGCAGCTTTAAAAGAAATACTCTCAGTTAAGGAGAGTAGATCGGTTTATTGGAACTTTGAAGATATTATGGAAACAGAAGATAAACATGGTGTCCGGTCCACATTTTTTTTCTTGAATGAAAGCATAAGATTTCAGTTGCTTAGACCCTCCAATTGGAAACTCTCCTTGGGAAGGTATGATGTGAGTGATCCTAAGATCACAGATGTTATTCAACAATTGGACAAAAACGGTTGGGAAGTTGGGCTGCATGGTTCTTACCTTTCATATAATAACTATGATCTGTTGGTCAGGGAAAAAAGAATTCTGGAAGATATTGTCGGACACGAGGTTGTCGGGATACGTCAACATTATTTGAACTGGAATGATCATACCTGGGAGTACCAATATGCTGCCGGATTCAAGTATGACTCTTCACTTGGTTATAATGATAGAGTCGGATATTATGATGATATAGCCAAACCGTTCAAACACAGAGTAGGCTTGATCGAGTTTCCTCTCGCAATCATGGATATCTGTTATATGAAGATAAAGGATAGATCAGAAGCACTAACGAGAGTAATCAAGCAAACAAAAAAAGCGCAGGGGGTCTTGGTGCTTAATTGGCATGGAGATAATTGGGACGATCACGATTATCCAGAATATAAGAAGACATATATCGGACTGATAAATTTTCTGCAAGACCAAGGAGCGGTATTTAAAACTCTTGGTGATTTCTATCATGATTACAATGAAATTGATATGCCCATTATGACTATTAGGAAATGATTGTTCTCGGACATACGTTTTCTGCTTTTTTATTAACGATGTTAGGGAGGTTGTTTATATTTCTGACAACATATTTCGGAGCTCCAAAGTAATGGCAAAAGTCTCTACCACCCATACATACCAGGGAGTTGTAGTCATTGAAGGCCATGTTCAAGGATTGACAAACACGCGCATACTTGGTAAAGCCGGAATTCCTGTCATCGTTGTCGATGCGGGTAATTGTTTGGCCAAACATTCCCGTTACTGCAAGAAGTATTTCCAATGTCCGGATTATCAGACTGATGAGTTTGCCGATTTCTTGCTCAGACTACACAGGGATGAGGGACTGCAGGACTGGCTGCTGCTTCCTTCCAACGATCATGCTGTTTACACGATTTCAAAAAACAAGGACAGGCTGGCCAAGTGTTACAAAGTGATCACGGAAGATATTGAGGTGATCGAAAGTATCTACAACAAGAGGGAGTTGCTGCAACTGGCTTTGGGGGCAGGCATCCCCATACCCAGCACATTCTTCCCGCTTGAGAAAAACCCTGATGCGGTGGATCTGCGCTACCCTGTTCTGATCAAGGGCAACAACGGTCTCAGCTTTTATAAGCGCTGGCATCACAAGGCGATAGCTGTAAAAAACGACTTGGATTTACAGAGATTGTTACGCAATCAGCTTGCGGGTGTCAAGCCCGATGAATACTTCATCCAGGAATTGATACCGGACAAGCACAAAACTGTTTCAGTCACGGTTTTTGCCGTTAAGGGGAAAGTCATGTCACACTGGGCTGGAGTAAAGCTCAGGTCGCACCCCATAAATTTTGGCACTGCCACCTGCTGCCAGAGTGTTTACGATGCAGAAATGCTGGAACTGAGCAAGCAACTCATAAGTGAATTAAACTATACCGGTGTTTGCGAGGTTGAGTGGTTGCGAGACCCACGCGACAATGAACCCAAACTGATCGAAATAAATGCCCGCACCTGGCTTTGGGTAGGGCTGGCGGCTAAATGTGGGGTGAACTATCCCCTGCAGATCTGGAATTACCTGGTCAAAGGGGAACTCCCAAAGGAAGTGAAGTATGCCACGGGAAAGATCTGGCTCAATCTCTATACCGATCTTTTCTATTCGCTCAAGTTGATACTAAAAAGATTGGTTAGCCCCAAAGAGATTCTTGCCAGCTACCGCTGCTTTCATGAGGCCTGCTGGGATTGGCGTGATTCACTGCCCTTCTTTATGTATGGCGCGCTTCTCCTGACTTTCCTGAAAAGAAGATGATACCCTACTATTCGCCCAATTTCGGGATCGGTGATCTGATCAAGACAGCCTTTTGCAGGAATGGCGAGCAAAGGCTTGTCGATCATTTCAAGGAAATCACCCAAAAAGAGCATATCCTCATCACCTCATCCTGTCGCAGCGCGCTCTATTTGGCCTATAAAAGCCTTGGAAAAAACGGGGTGGTGCATGTTTCACCGCTCACCTGCCAGGTGGCCCTCATCCCGATCACTGCAGCGGGCAATCGAATCTGTTTTCACGACGTTCAGGCTCATGACTGGACCCTGGACCCGGCCAGTGTGGCAGAGGGACTTCAGGATAGATCGATTGCCATCCAGGCCATCCATCTGGGTGGTTTCCCCTGCGACATGCCGGAGCTGAAAAGGATTGCCCTGGAGAACGGTCTGGTGTTGATCGAAGATTGCGCGCAAGGTTTTGGATCAAGTTATCAAGGCCGGCCGGTTGGCACAGTGGGAGATATCAGCTGCTTCACGTTGACCAAGAACGTCTTCGGTTTGGGTGGTGGGGTTCTGGCCACTAACAACAGGGAATATTATGACCGGGCAAAAGCCATTCAGGAAAGCTTCAACCCCGAATCACCCGTTAAGCTTATAAACAGAGTATTATCTGGTCTTGTCGCGAGTGGAAGAAATCATTCCTGCAATGAATACTTGTATCAAAGGCTGGCCAAGGGCAGACAGGCATATCGAGAAACCCATAAGCGCTCGGAAGAGGATGTTTTGCTCAGGCAGAGGAAACAACCGTCCGGATTGTATACAGCGTCAGTTGCCAGCCGCATATCCCGCATCAATAGGTTGAATCAAATCCGGCGACAAAAAGCCAGGCAGATGATCCGGATGCTCACGCCATTGGGCTTCACATTCCAAACGAATATAAGTTCAGAATCGTCATATACCAAACTCTTCTGTTACCATCCAGACATTCAGTCGGAAGAATTCATTCGCGATCTGAACTTTTCCGGCATAGAGGCCATGCATCTGGAGCATAAGCATAAGGTTTTTTACCAGCCAAAACAGACCATCGGGAGAAAGCAGTTTTCGGTTGAAAGTGGTCAAGTCATAAAGAACTATGAAGAAATTCACGACCACTTGGTCAGCCTGCCACTGCATGAAAGCTTGAGTGCCAAAGATATAAACAGGATCCAATACATACTCAAAAAGGCAATAACATGAATGGCAAACGGATACTGATCGAGATAGGGCATCCAGCTCATGTGCATCACTTCAAGCACATGTACTGGGAGCTTGAAAAAGAGGGTTGGACTGGCCTTTTTGTAACCAAGGACAAGGAGTGCGCGATTGAACTGCTCAAGGCCTATAACTTGCCATTTAAGGTGCTGGGGGTCAATAAAAAGGGTATTGCAAGGAAAATTCTCTCATTGCCCATGTTTTCCTTAAAGATGATCAACATAGCCCGCAGCTTCAAGCCGGATATCTTTGTCAGCAGAGTCTCTCCCTTGTCGGGCTATGCCAGCTTTATTATGCGTAAACCACACATCACTTTTACTGACACAGAGAATGTTAAGCTGCTCGATTCCATATCACAGCCTTTTGCAGATGTGGTTTGCACGTCTGATGTTTACCTCCGGGATCACGGGAAAAAACAAATCCGCTATCCCGGCTATCATGAGCTGGCTTATCTTCACCCCCATAGGTTTGTCAAAGATACATCAATCTTAAACGACTTGGGGATAGATCACAAGCAACGGTTTGCCTTGGTGAGATTTGTAACCTGGGGGGCGCATCATGACATTGGCCACAGCGGTTTCAGCACGAGTAATAAGATTAAACTGGTAAATGAGCTGTCAAAACATCTGCGAGTCTTCATATCATCAGAAGGTGAAATTCCGCAGGAACTAATGCGGTATAAACTTGACATTCCTGCCCAGCACATCCACCAAGTTCTTGCTCAAGCCCACATGTTCGTTGGAGAAAGCGCGACTATGGCTTCTGAATGCGCGGTACTGGGCACCCCGGCTATATACCTGAACAGCACTCACTATGGGAGTACAGATTCACAGTCCGGTTACGGGTTGATGGATTTGTTCCCAAGTGATGAATCGGGACAGACACAAGCGATTTCCTTGGCTGTTGAAATTGCCTGCAATCCGGATATAAAAAATGAACACGCTCAGAACTTGGCAAGAA
>FZPS01000153.1_pt53 | contig 33440 bp, 33 predicted proteins | sample 1817821 | NCBI WGS metagenome assembly FZPS01 (sample SAMEA104158645, study PRJEB21678) | metagenome | place: Germany | collected 2015-04-21
AATGTTGGAGGTTCTGGTGTTGCTGAAGCAGAGGAGGACCACTTAAGCAATATAATCAAGAGATTAAACGAGAGATATGGAACGGAATTCTCAAACTCAGAAAAATTAGCTGTGGAGCAAATAATAGATAACCTTAGCAGTAATGAAGAATTAGGACAAAAAGCCAAGGTAAATACCTATGATGACTTTAGACATGCCTTTGTCAGAAGTTTCGATAAGAGTATTGTTGAAGAATACTCTAAGAACACCAAGTTTTATGGCAAGCTCTTGAGGGATGAAAGCTTTAAGGCTAATCTAATGGATATGATTATGTTTGATATCTATGAGAAGTTAAGGAATCAAGATGTAGTATAGACTACTGAGGATTGTAAGTAGCCTAATACTATCTTTTAGATAGAATTCACTATCTTGCTAGATATAATTTTACTTACATGCAGTTATTATAGTCACTTAAACATAATTATAAGGGGGGTAAATCTATGGATGTTATGCCAGATAAGCAAAACATTGACAATCTTTTTTCAAACACCACATACTATATAGACTTTTATCAAAGACAATATAAATGGAATGAAGACCCTGTCAATAGGTTACTTGAGGATATTTTTTATAAGTTTAATAACCAATATGAATTGTATAAGGAAAAGGACATAGAACTAAGCAAGTTGATTGAGAGATACGCATGGTATTATCTCAATACATATGTCACCAATAGTGTTGATGGAAAAGTATTTATTGTTGATGGGCAACAAAGACTAACAACCCTTACATTGATTCTAATGAAGTTGAGGCATTTAGCTAAGAGATATAACTCAGGATTAGAGTCATGGATTTCATCAAAGATAGTTGGACATTCTGGATTTACAAAAGTGTTTTGGATGAATCATGAACAGAGTAAAAGTATATTAGAAAAAATATATGAAAATGAAAAATTTAAACTATCTAATACCTATAACAATATAACAGATATGAACCTAGAGAATAATTATCTACTAATATCCCAATGGCTTGATAGAGAATTAGATAGTAAGAAGAAATTTGAAACCTTTGTTTTCTACTTCTTAAAAAGGCTAGTATTGATTAACCTTAATGTAGAGCAAATAGATGTTCCTATGGTATTTGAAGTTATCAATGATAGGGGTGTAAGACTTAAGCCGCATGAGATATTAAAAGGTAAATTATTAGGACAGATTGATAAGGATGAATTAGAAGAATTAAAATTAAATGAACTTTGGGATAATCAGGTCAATAAGATAAATGAGTTAAAAGATAATGAGATAGATAATTTTTTTATATACTATTTAAGGAGTAAATTTGCAAATACCTCTAATGATTCAAGAAAAATTGATAGAAACTACCATAGGGCTATGTTTACTGATGACATAGGAAGACTATTAAACTTAAGTCATAATCAATCCTCTGTAAAGAGCTTTCTACAAAATGAATTTAAGTATTATAGTGATCTGTATTATAAGATTTTGATATATTCCAAGGAATTAACTGAAGGATTTGAGGATATATACTATAACAGTTTAGTAGAGATGGATAGTCAATTTCTTTTAATTCTATCAGCTTGCAGGCTTAATGATCCACAAGAGGAAGAGAAAATCAAAAGGATTTCTTATGAAGTAAATAGGTTCTTTTCTCTATTACAATTACAACGAAGTTATGATAGTAATGATTTTAATATATGTATATACAAGATTAATCAAAGAATTAGAGAAAAGGATGTTAGTGATATCAGAGATATATTTGATGAATATTTAATGCAATTAATTTCAGATAATAGAGGATTAAAGGTAGAAAGTCCTTTCTCATATGGATTATTTAAAGATGCTGGAATTGAACTATACAAAAGGTTTAGGAGATACTTCTTTGCTAGAATAGAACATTTCATAGCTAAAAATACAAATTTAAGCATGAAGCATGATTTTTATGATCTAGTAGTTAATACTGGTTCGGTTAATGGATTTCATATTGAACATATACTAGCAAATAATAGTGAAAACTTAAGCAAGTTTAATAATGATAAGGAACTCTTTGAACGTGAGCGAAACAGATTAGGTGGACTCCTATTATTAAAGGGTAAAGATAATATCTCTAGCAATAATGAAGTATATGCTGAAAAACTAAAAACTTATGCTAACACTTTATATTGGAATGAGACACTGAGAGAAGATAGCTACAAATCAAAACTTGATTTTACAAATATGATTAAAAAGTATAACTTAAAATTTAGACCTATGAATGAATTCGGTCCATCAGAGTTAGAAGAAAGACAGAGATTACTATACGAAATGTCCAAAATTATTTGGAAATAATAGCTATCTTTGTTCAACATTAAGGTATTATTCGTCTTAATCCCAAGGAATATAAACATTTATAATGATAAATGTAAGTAGCTAAGAAACTACACAGCAGTATAAGGGTATTATACTGTTATTCCTGATGACAAAGCTATTTTACATCAGAAAACAGGTAGCTTTTGACAAATGTAAAAGCTATTTGATAGACCAAATAGCCACTTTAGATCAATCATATCACCAATTCCCCTAGCCCACTATTTTTCTTATCTTGGGATTGGATTATGGGTTATTCTCATTGGTGTAACTCTGTATGTAGCCTTGCTGGTTGAGAAGGAAAAGAAAAAATACGACATTCAAACCTACAAGGAGATTATAACCTTCACAGAGGGAACCAGACTATGGATATTAGGTGGATTTGGAACTTAAAAGAGGCCCCATGGGCCTCATTTTTATCCTATGGACTTAAACCTTATACTGATTTCAGTTCCCTTGCCTACTTCACTTTCTAGGCTTATCTTACCATTATGGTATTCTACTATGTGCTTAACTATGGAGAGGCCTAGGCCTGTACTGGCATTTTTGCTGGACCTGCTTTTATCTACGGTGTAGAACCTTTCAAAGATCCTGTCCTGGTGCTCCTTAGGGATGCCGATTCCTGTATCTTTGACTCTTACAATGGTATGACCCTTATCCTCTTCAACAATCAGGCTAACCCTACCCCCTGATGGGGTGTACTTGATGGAGTTCTCTATTAGGTTATAGAGGAGGTCATGGAGCATGCCCTTGTCCCCCATCATAAAGGAGGAGCTACCCTGGATATCTAAATCTATTAACTTTTCCCCTGCCAACACCCTAAGACTGTTGATAACTTCTTGACCCAGGGAGTAGATATCCACAGGTTCCAGGATTTTTTCAGTAGAACCTTCCTCTATCTTGGAAAGTTTTATTATATCATCTATTAGATTTAAGAGCCTTACCCCTTCCTGTCTTATTCTAGCAGAGAACTTGTCTATATCTTCCGTCTTGACCATGCCACTATTGATCATTTCTGCATAGCCTATTATGGAGGTCAGGGGTGTCTTTAGCTCATGGGAAACATTGGCGGAAAACTCCCTCCGCATCATGTCCAACTTATGCTTCTTAGTTGAGTCTACCACTAGGAGGAGGAGGCCTGTTAAGTCCTTGCCAGTTAAAACGGTGTTGATATAGATGGTTAAGTACCTGTTATTATGATGTATCATTACTTCCCTATTGGTTCTATCCTCCAGGACATCATCTAGGGCCTGGTTCAACTCTATATCCCTACATAGGTGGATAAAATCATTGCCTAGATACTCCTTGCCATTGGTATCTGCAAATAATCCTATCCCACTTTGGTTAATGGTTAGGATCTTCTTATCTGTGCCTAAGAGGATGATTCCCTCATCCATATTGGAGGTTATTATGTCCATCAGGTAGGCCCTTTCCTCTAGCTCCCTATTCCTATCCTTAATAATTCTCTTCTGCCTTTCAAAGGTCGCTATAAAGGGGGCTATTTCATCATAAACATAGATTTCCTGATAGCCATCCCAGTCCCCTTCCAGGCTCTTGGTCAGGAGCTTGACAGGTCTTATGATGTTATTGGCCAATAGGTTAGAGATATAATAGGAAAGGATAAATATAAGTAATAATATCAGGGCAGTTATTGGCCATATGGAGGAAAACATACTATAGAAGGTCTCGGTCTGATGGGCCACCCTTAGGATTAAATCGTTTTCCAACCTCATGGCATAATAGTAGTTATCCATATTTACGGTGGATGAGCGTCGGACGTCTTCACCCCGATTATTCTCAATGGCAGCCTGGATTTCTGGTCTATCGCTATGGCTTTCCAGCTTCCTCACATCTTCAAAATAATTATCGAAGAGAACCTCACCCTTCAAATTTAAGAGGGTTATCCGGAGGTCAGAACCCATGTAGACCCTTCGTTTTTCTAGCCCGTCCATATTTGATGATAGTACGATATTGGATATTACTTCCCCAGCATTCTTAAGGGATTTAATTTGGTTGTCTACGTGATACTTGTAGAAGGTCATGAACATGAATATGGACACCAAGATGGTAATAAAACTTGAAAGAAAGGCTATATTGTAGCGGATTTTACGTTTCATGTTAGATCACCCACCTTGTAGCCTACATTTCTTATGGTCTGGATAAGCTTACCAGCATCACCTAGCTTCTGCCTTAGGGTTCCTATATGGACATCCACAGTCCTAGTCTCCCCTTCAAAATCAAAGCCCCAGACTTCATTCATGATCATTTCCCTGGTCAGGACTATGTTTTTATTTCTCATTAAGTAGTAGAGGAGTTCAAATTCCTTGTAGGTGAGTTTCACAACCTCATCATCTAGGGTAACGATTCTCTTCTCATAGTCCAGGACTAAATTATCCATGGAGAGGACGGTTTCGGGCTCAGTTGGGCCTAGACGGCGTAAGACAGCCCTTACCCTAGAAATAAGCTCCATAATACCAAAGGGCTTAGATATATAGTCATCAGCCCCCAGATCCAAACCCTTGACAACATCGTATTCTGTTGACTTGGCAGTAAGCATTATTACAGGAATATCCTCGGTGATAGAGGATTTCTTAAGCTTTTTAAGGATGGTTAGACCATCATCTCCTGGAAGCATGATATCCAAGAGTACTAAATCAGGTAGGGACTTGTCTAGCTCCTGGAAGAAGTCTTCGCCATTTTCAAAGCCTACCCCCTCATAGCCACTGGTGTTTAAGGCGTATACGATTAACTCCCTAATGCTCTCGTCATCTTCAATACAATAGATCTTCTTTTCCATAGGATTACCCCCGTTTAGTTACTGTGATGTACGCCTGTTATGGAGAAAACCACCCATTCTGCTATATTTTGTGCATGGTCACCAATTCTTTCTAGGTACTTGGCTATCATGATAAAGTTAATAGCCTGTTCCCCATACTTAATATCTTTATTGATTAAACTTATTAAATCGTCCTTAACTACATCGAATAAATCATCAACCACATCGTCAAAGGCTATGACCTCATGGGCCAGGTCCAGGCTCTTATTTACAAAGGCGTCTATACTGTTCTTCAGCATCTTTATAGTGGCTTCTGCCATCTTAGGGATATCCCTTAATTCCTTGATATACTCCTGATCGGCTAGGAGGAGGGATATCTCAGCTATATCTGCAGCCTGGTCTCCGATTCTCTCTAAATCCGTTATCATCTTTAGGATTGAGGAGATAAGCCTTAAGTCGCTGGCCACTGGATGATGTCTTATAATCAACTGGAGGCACCTGTTTTCGATGGCTTTTTCCATGTCGTCTACTTCATCATCCCGTGTCATGATTTCCTTGGCCAGGGCTGTATCCCTATTTATAAGGGCCTTTATGGAATCTTCAATCTTGGATTCTACCAAACTACCCATCTTAATGAGCTCATTATTTAATATTTCCAGCTCATTATCAAAATGACTTCTCATAATACCACCTCTTCTATATTTTCTTAGCCAAACCTTCCTGTGATATAATCTTCAGTTCGCTTATCCTTTGGAATTGAGAAAAGTGTATCTGTATCGTTAAATTCTATGACCTCTCCTGATAGGAAGAAGGCAGTCTTATCTGATACCCTGGTTGCCTGTTGCATATTATGTGTAACAATTATTATAGTATATTTATCCTTTAACTCCTGGACCAAGCTCTCTATCTTGGATGTTGATATGGGGTCCAGGGCACTGGTTGGTTCATCCATTAGGAGGATTTCAGGCTCCACTGCCAAGGCCCTTGCTATACATATCCTCTGCTGCTGGCCACCTGATAGTCTTAGGGCATTCTTCTTTAAGTCATCCTTAACCTCATCCCAGATAGCAGCACCACGGAGGCTCTTTTCCACGATTTCATCTAGCCTGGCCTTGTTCTTTATGTTGTGGGTCCTGGGTCCATAGGCTATATTATCGTAGATGCTCATGGGGAAGGGGTTGGGTTTTTGAAATACCATACCAATTCTCTTCCTTAGTGTGTTAACATCTACGTCCTTGTCATATATATTCTTACCATCCAGGAGGACCTCACCATTAATACTACACCCTTCTACCAAGTCATTCATACGATTTAGGCTCTTTAAAAGGGAAGATTTACCACAGCCTGAGGGTCCTATAAAGGCGGTAATCTCTTTTTCTCCTATTTCCATATTTATATCCTTTAAGGCATGAAAATCATCATAATATAGATTAAAATTTCTAATTGACAGTTTACTCATTCACTACTCTCCCTTTCTTAACTTATTAGACAAATAAGTTGATAGACCATTGATAGCAAGTACAATTAATAGCAGTACTACTCCTACAGCATAGGCTTCATTGACATACAAACCCTCATTGGATAGGACAAACATATGAAGGGATAGGGTCCTGCCTGATGAAAATAGTCCGTCAGTCATCTTGGCGGCAGTTCCCAGGGTATACATAAGGGCTGCAGTTTCTCCAACAACCCGGCCTATGGATAGGATTACCCCAGATAGGATACCAGGCATGGCCACTGGTAGGACTACCCTAAATATGGTCCTAAGCTTTCCAGCACCCAGACCAAAGCTGGCCTCCCTTAGGCTATCATCTACTGCCATTAAGGCCTCCTCAGTGGAGCGGATTATCAAGGGTAGGACCATGATAGCTGCTGTCAGAGTACCTGCTAGTAGGGAGTAGGAGAATCCCAGCCTATATACAAAGAAGAGCATACCGAATAGGCCGTAGACTATTGAGGGGATTCCCGACAGGGTTTCAGTGGTAATCCTGATTAAATCGACGAACTTATTTCCCTTTTTTGCATATTCTACTAAGTAAAAGCCTGTAAATACCCCTATTGGGGTTGCGATTACTAGGGTCAAGGCCACCAACATCAGGGTAGTTATAATGGCTGGCAGCATGGATACATTCTCCGTTGTATATTCAAGGGCAAACATATCCAGAGTCAGGTGGGGGATCCCCCTAATGAATATATACCCAACTATGAAAAACAAGGCTCCAAATGTAATCAGGGCTGATAATTTGATTAGGCTTCTTATTATATGATCAAAGCTAAATATTCTTCTTAAGCTACTCAATTCATAGCCCTCCTCTTAATTATTAAAAAGATTCCATTGATAAGCAGGATAAAGACGAATAAGACTACTGCTGTAGCTATCAGGGCCTCCCTATGGGCTTCTGCTGCATATCCCATTTCAAGGACTATATTGGTGGTGAGGGTTCTCACACCTTGGGTTAGGCTACTGGGTATCCGAGGCTGGTTTCCTGCTACTAGGATGACCGCCATGGTCTCCCCTATAGCCCTACCAATTCCTAAGATGACGGATGAGATAATCCCCGATTTGGCTGCAGGTAGTATTACGGTCATTACCGCCCTTTCGTGGCTGGCTCCCAGGCCTACACTGCCTTCATAGTAGCTTTCTGGGACTGAGCGTATGGAGGATTCAGACAGGCCTATAATGGTTGGTAAGATCATGATACCTAAGAGGAGGGAGGCGGTAATGATATTCATACCAGTTCCACCGACTAAGTTCCTCATGACTGGAACTACCACCACCAGGGCAAAGAAACCATAGACTATGGATGGTATTCCTGCCATTAGGTTAATACTTGGCTTTAAGAACCTATAGATTTTCTTGTTGCTAAACTTGGCCAAGTAGGTTGCTGTAAGGACTCCTATGGGGACGCCTATGATAATTGCACCCAGGGTTACCAGAAGGGAGCCTACAATCATAGGCAAGATCCCAAAGGCCTGGGGACTATTGGATGGTGCCCATTTGTTTCCAAACAAGAAGTTTTTAAGGCCATACTCCATAATAAAAGGAACCCCACCACTGAAGATAAAGTAGCAGATCAAGAGGATTGCTAAAATTGAAGTGGCGGCACATATTATAAAGACTATTTTCATAAAACCTTCAAAAGATTTACTCTTCATATTTTCTCCTTTACTTTACACTTGCTTATATCGATTATTCTCTTATTACCCTTATTATTTCCTAAAATATCAAAGCCTTGTAAAAGCCATGCCTTGGCTAATGTAAAATATATGTAAAGTTTATTAGCTATATAAAAAGTCTAACCTAAGTTAGACTTTTTTAAGCTCATTATTATTCTACTTCATTCCAAAGGGTGATTTCTCCAAGATATATGGCCTGGATTTCTTCAAGACTAAGATCCTGGATAGGATTTTCATTGTTTACTATTAGGGCTATGCCATCAATTGCTATTACCGCCTGGTCTAATTCTGCAGCCTCGCTATCCTTTAGCTCCCTTGAAGCCATTCCTATATCCAGACTACCCTCTATAGTCCCAGTCATACCTGCTGATGAGCCAGTGGACTGGATTTCTACAGAAACTCCATTGTTTAATCCTTCATAGGCTTCTGCTAACTTTTCCATGACGGGAGTTACTGATGTGGAACCCCCTACTACTATTGTACCTGATAGGCCTTTTGGATTGTATTCTCCACCATCAACTGCTGCCACAAGTCCATTTTCCTCAACTATGGCCTGGCCATTGGCACTAAGAATAAAGTCTATAAAGTCCTGGGCTAAGTCACCTATACTTGATTTGTAGGCAATATTAAAGGGTCTGGCAATCTTATAGGCACCAGCCTTAACATTCTCTGAATTGGCTGATACACCTTCTACACTCAGGCCACGTACAGTATCATTTAAGGAACCCAGGGAGATATATCCTATGGAGTACTTGTCACCTGCCACAGTGGTCATGACACCATTTGTACTATTTTGGACAACTGCTTCTGTTGTGGTCATATCATTACCATTAGCATCTTCTACCCCAACTATTTCTACAAAGGCTCCCCTTGTACCTGAGCCGTCTTCCCTACTTACAACATTGATAAGCTTAGAGCTGTCAAATCCTTCACTACTACCACATCCCACTAAAAGGGTGGCCATAATTACCATTACTAAGGTTAAGCCTATTGTTCTTTTCAAATCTATCTTCCTTTCATCTGAATTTCACTCTTATAATAGTACTTTTATGTAAAATCCAGTATATAGGCCATGTTAAGACTATGTAAAATGTTTTCAAACTGAAGAATCAAGATTCAAATCTAATCTTCCTACCTATTATATATATAGTACCCAATAAGTTAAAAGAAACCTATGTAAGTAAGAGTTTGAAGATTTAAATTTTATTGACAAGGGCTTTAAACTCTGATAATATCGTATCAAATCAAATACGCGTTGGTTTGAGAAGAGGCCGCGGGAGATAATGAGTAGGTAACGAAAGGTGTCACCGCCGAAATACAGTTTGTATTGGGGCTATATCTAATAGGTATAGAACTGTCAAAATAAAATGGCCCAGTTTTATTTTGAAGCACTTCTCTTACTAAGGGCAGAAGGACAACCCCAAACTATAAGCCTTTTGCTTATAGTTTTTGTGTTTAAAGAAAGGATGACATTATGAGACTATTAGGTAGTATGAAGGTAGAAGATAATAAACTATCAATAGGAGGGGTGGATGTAGCCACCCTAGCTAAGGAATACGGAACCCCTCTCTATATCATTGACCAGGAAGAGCTAGAAGACAAATGCAGGTTGTTTAAAGAAAACTTTAGCCACCCAGATTTAAGAGGAGAGGTAGCCTATGCATCCAAGGCATTTTTGACGGTGGGTATGGCCCAGTTGATTAATAAGGAGGGCCTCAGCATCGATGTGGTATCAGGTGGTGAATTATATACAGTCCATAAGGCGGGCTTCCCCATGGATAGGGTCTATTTTCATGGGAATAATAAGACCCTGGAGGAGTTGGAGCTAGCCATTAGGCTTAAATGTAGAAATATCATCATAGACAATCGCCATGAGGCTAAAATCTTGGGTGAGCTTCTGGAAAAGCACGATTACAAGATGAATGTATTTTTGAGGGTAAACCCTGGCATATCTGCAGAGACCCATGACTATATCAAGACTACTACAGATGATTCCAAGTTTGGGGAATCCATCTTCCAGGAGGATATCTACCAAATCCTTAGGGATATCAAGGTCCAAGATTATATGATTTTTAAGGGCCTCCATTGCCATATAGGTTCCCAGATCTTTGAAGAAGAGTCCTTCCTAAGGGCGGTAGATGAGATGCTCTATTTTTATCAACTGGTAAAGAATGAGCTGGACATAGAGTTTGAGAGCATTAACCTGGGTGGAGGATTTGGGGTCTATTATGCTGAAGGGGATAGGCCTATAGATTTAGGACCCTTCCTGCAAAGGATGATAGACTATATCTACCAGGGCAGTAGGCGAAGGGAGCTTACTATAAGACATGTCCTAATAGAGCCGGGTAGGTCCATTATCTCCAATGCTGGTTCCACCCTATACACCGTCGGGGGTACCAAGGAGACCTATAGCGGTAAAAAATACATCTTCATAGATGGCGGTATGAGTGATAACCCCCGTCCGGCCCTATATCAGGCAAAATATGAAGCCATCATAGCCAATAAGGCTGAAGAAGCTCCAGATACCCTTTATACAGTGGCTGGAAAACTATGTGAATCAGGGGACGTCTTGATTGAGGATATAAAGCTACCTAGGGCAGAGGCTGGTGATCTTCTACTAATATCTTCAACAGGGGCTTATACCTTTAGCATGTTCAGTAACTACAACCGGGTTTTAAGGCCAGCAGTGGCTTTGGTCAAGGGTGGTAGCCACAGGCTTATGGTTAGACGTCAAACCTATGAGGACTTGGTTAGCTTAGATGAAGAATTAATATAAGAGGAGGATGGAGATCAATGACGATTTTCAAAGGTTCAGGAGTAGCTATAGTAACACCCTTTAACGAGGACGGAACTATAAATTATGAGGAGCTGGCTAGACTACTGGAGTTTCAAATTGAAAACCAGACAGATGCCATTATAATTGCAGGAACAACAGGTGAAGCTTCCACTTTAACAGATGAGGAGCAACTAGCCCTAATAGACTTTACAGTCAAGAAGGTAGATGGACGTATTCCGGTGATTGCAGGTACAGGCAGCAATGATACTAGACATGGGATTAGCTTAAGTGTAGAGGCTAGTAAGCTAGGTGTAGATGGGCTACTTATGGTAACTCCATACTATAACAAGTGTACCCAAGGGGGATTAATAAAACACTTTACTGCCATGGCGGAAAAGGTAGATGTGCCAATAATCCTCTATAGTGTACCTGGCAGGACTCAGGTAAATATAGAGCCTGAAACGGTTTATGAGTTAAGCAAGGTGGATAATATAGTGGGCTTAAAGGATGCTACAGGGGACCTGGCCTATGCTGTAGAAGTCATGAGGCTTTGTGGACCTGACTTTGCCCTATATTCTGGTAATGACGATATAATAGTACCCATCCTGTCAGTGGGTGGAGTAGGGGTAATCTCCGTATTGGCCAATGTAGTGCCCAAGGAAACCCATGATATGGTGGACTTCTACCTTCAAGGCAGGGTAAAGGAATCAGCAGCCCTACAGCTCAAGTATAAGCCCCTAATCGATGCCCTCTTTGCAGAGGTTAATCCCATCCCGGTGAAAAAGGCCCTGGAATTAATGGACTATAAAGTAGGATCCTTGAGGTTGCCATTGACGGAGGCAACGTTAGCAACTACTGCCCGTCTTGAAGAACTGATGAAGGAAGCTGGTTTGATATGAAGATTCTCTTAAGCGGATGTACCGGGGCCATGGGTAGGGTTATCACGGAAGTCTGCCAATCAAAAGAAGGATATGAGATAGTGGCTGGCTTTGCCATTAGCGATACAGGAGACCTTTCCTATCCAGTCTATACGGATATCCAAGATGTCCGGGAAGAGGTGGATGTGGTTATAGATTTTTCCAATGTAGATGCCCTAGCCAGTGTCTTAGACTTTGGAGTAAGGAGGAAGGTTCCCCTAGTGATAGCTACAACTGGACTGGGAGATGATGAGCATGAAAAGATAAGGCAGGCTGCCCAGGAGGTTCCCATCCTCCAGTCAGGCAATATGAGCCTGGGTGTAAATACCCTCCTTTATATAGTAGAGAAGCTAGCAGCCTCCTTGGGGGATTTTGATATAGAAGTGGTGGAAAAACACCATAGGTATAAGGTAGATGCCCCGAGTGGAACTGCCCAGATGTTGGCAGAGGCAGCTAGGAAGGGGCGTCAAGATATAGATAGGCTGGTCTATGGCAGGGAGGGTGGAGACACCAAGCGCCAGGATGGTGAGCTGGGTATCCATTCCATCAGGGGAGGAACCATAGTTGGTGAGCACTCTGTTATCTTTGCTGGTGAGGATGAAATTGTGGAAATCAAGCATACCGCCCTATCCAAGAAGGTTTTTGCCCATGGAGCCTTTAAGGCGGCGGATTTTATTATAGGGCAGAAAGCAGGCCTGTATAGGATGGAGGATGTGATGGGATGATAAGGATAGGAGTTATAGGCTGTGGTAACCTAGGTCGCGGAGTGGAAAGGGTTATCTCCTTAAATGAAGATATGGAGCTGGTGGGGATCTTTACCAGGAGGAATCCAGCTGAAGTATCTACCTTATATAGTCATGTCTACAGTATGGATAGGCTAATGGACTTTAAGGATAAGATAGATGTCTGTATCCTATGTGGGGGCTCGGCAAGGGACTTACCAGAGCAGACCCCTCTGATTACGGAGCATTTTAATACAGTGGATAGCTTTGATAACCATGCTAAGATACCGGAGCACTTCCAGAGGGTGGATGAGGTGGCCAAGGCAAGTGGAAAAGTATCGGTGATTTCAGTGGGCTGGGACCCTGGCCTCTTTAGTATCAACCGCCTCATGGGAGAGGCTATCCTACCCCAGGGCAGGACCCATACCTTCTGGGGCAAGGGAGTCAGCCAAGGCCATTCCGATGCCATAAGGCGGGTAGATGGGGTCAAGCTTGGGGTCCAATATACCATCCCTAAGGAGGAAGTTATAGATAGAATTCTAGCAGGGGAGGATGTAGACCTCTCCACTGCTGATAAGCATATCCGTCTTTGCTATGTAGTGGCTGAGGAGGGGGCGGATGAAGAGTCCATCCGTGAGGCTATAGTTACCATGCCAAACTACTTTGCAGACTATGAAACCAGGGTAGAATTCATAACCGAAGAGGACTTTAAGAAGGACCATACTGGCATGCCTCATGGAGGCAGGGTAATTAGGTTGGGTGAAACCAGTCCAGGTACTAAGCAGGCCTATGAGTTCAGGTTGAGTCTAGACAGCAATCCTGACTTTACCGCCAGTGTAAGTCTGGCCTATGCCAGGGCCTGTTACAGGTTGGCCAAGGAAGGTAGGACAGGGGCCTTTACGGTTTTAGATATAGCACCCAAGTACCTGTCTCCCAAGTCGGATTTAGACTTACAGAGGGATTTATTATAATCTATATGAGATTTACCCAGCTTTTGGCATCCTTATATGCCAGGGCTATAATGTATTGGAGTGATAGATAGAATGAAGGAGATAATAGTTGCCAAGTTTGGAGGAAGCTCCCTGGCCAATGGCCATCAATTTAAAAAGGTAAGGGATATAGTCAAGGCGGACAGCCGAAGGAGGTATATAGTACCTTCGGCACCTGGTAAAAGTAGGCCAGGGGATACCAAGGTGACGGATTTACTCTACCTATGCCACGACAAAATGCAGGAGGGCTTAGATATTAGCCCGGTATTTTCTGAGATTGAGAAGAGGTATCAGGAGATATGTAGAGACCTAGGTCTTTCCATAGGCATAGAGGAAGTCTTAGGTGAGATAAGGGAGCGAATCCTGGCTGGGGCTTCCAGGGATTACCTGGCCAGTAGGGGGGAGTACCTAAATGGGATTATCCTTTCCCAATACCTAGGCTTTGAGTTTATAGATGCCAAGGATATCATCCTCTTTAATGATGAGGGAAGGCTGGATTTAAAGGCAAGTGAAGATAGAATTAGGAAGAGGCTCAAGAGTGTAGACTATGGAGTTATCCCAGGCTTTTATGGGGCTGATGGGGATGGAAACATAGTTACCTTTTCCAGGGGTGGCTCGGATATCACTGGCTCCATAGTTGCCAGTAGTGTCAGGGCCAGCCTGTATGAGAACTGGACTGATGTATCGGGATTCTTGGTGGCTGACCCCAACATAGTCAAGGATGCCAAGACTATGGAAGTGGTGACCTACAAGGAGCTTAGGGAGCTTTGCTATATGGGGGCCCCGGTCCTTCACGAGGAATCCATCTTTCCTATTAAGATGCTTGGTATACCCATCAATATAAAGAACACCAATAGGCCTGAGGATAAGGGGACCCTGATAGTTGATGAGTCCATGAATCCACCCATCAGGGATAGTGTAACGGGGATTTCAGGTAAGAAGGACTTTACAGTTATAAGGGTAGAAAAAAACCTCATGAACTCGGAGATAGGTTTTATCAGGAAGCTGGTATCCATCTTTGAAAGATACCGTATCTCCATAGAGCATATACCATCAAGCATAGATTCTCTATCGGTGGTAGTATCTAATAGTAATATTGCTGGTAAACTGGAGGATATCATAGAAGAGATCAAGAGGGAATGCCAACCAGATGACATCGTCATCTACCCAGATATGGCCCTGATAGCAGTGGTAGGCAGGGGCATGGCCAAGACAAGGGGAATTTCAGGAAGTATCTTTACTGCCCTGGCCAACCAGGGGGTAAGAATCAGGATGATTTCCCAGGATTCCAGTGAGTTGAATATCATACTTGCAGTGGATAGGGAGGATTTCGACAAGACTGTAGAGACTATCTATGGGGTAATCCAGCAGAAATAAAAAGACTAGTTTATAATATATTTGGCTTGTATATAGTTTCTTTTAGTGATATAATATTTTAGGTAAATTTATTCCTTGCCCTATCAAAAGGATGGGGCCGATAGTCCACAAGGAGGTGAAGGTCATGAGAAAGTACGAAGCATTATTTATCTTTTTACCCAATATGGAAGAAGAAAAAAGAGTTCAGCTAATTGACAGGTTCAAGTCTATTATTGAGGCTGATGGAACTGTTACAAACGTTGATGAATGGGGCGTTAGAAAGTTAGCTTACCTAATTGATGACATTGGTGAAGGATATTATACTCTAATAAACTTCGAAGGTACACCAGCAGTTGTCGATGAGTTAGATAGGATAGCTAAGATATCTGACAGCGTAATGAGACACATGATCATTAGAGACGAATAATAATCTAAGGATGGTGGGTATAAATGAATTCCGTTGTACTAATAGGTAGGTTAACCAGGGACCCAGAATTAAGATATACTCCAAGCTCAGGAAATGCAGTTTGCTCATTTACACTAGCTGTAGATAAGCAACTTTCAAGAGAAAAAAAGCAGGAGATGGAAGCTAGGAACCAACCAACAGCTGACTTTATAAATATTGTTGTATGGGGGAAAACTGCTGAAAACTGTGCCAATTATTTGGCCAAGGGTAGAATGACAGCAGTACAAGGTAGGATCCAATCAAGGTCATACGATGACAAGGATGGCAGGAGGGTTTATGTCACCGAAGTCGTGGCCCAAAATGTTGAATTTTTGGAATGGCCTGACAGTCCTAGGGGAGGTAATTCTGGATTTGATAACCGCAAAGATACCGATTTTCCGGGTATAGAAGGATTCCATCCCACAGACAATGATGATATTCCATTCTAGAAGGAGGGGAAAAGATGCAAAGAAGATATAGACCTAGAAAAAGAGTTTGCAGTTTTTGTGCAGATAAGGTTGAAAAGATAGATTACAAGGATATCAATAAACTTAAGAAATATATCACTGACAGGGGCAAGATTATGCCAAGAAGAATGTCAGGAAACTGCTCAAAGCATCAAAGAGAAGTGACAACAGCAATCAAGAGAGCAAGGCAGGTAGCCTTACTACCATATACTGCTGAATAAGAGAGGATAAACCTCTCTTTTTATTTGACTTATTTTACTTTAGTCTGTATTATTTTAATAAGACTATTAATTAAAGTTAATATAAAGGTAGGGGAATAGGGTGGATAATAGGGGCATAGATATAGTTAAGAATATGAAAACTGTAGAATGGTTAAAATCAGAGCTCTTAGGCAATGTGGCATACCTACATAGGATCTTTGTTGATAGTGAAGAAAATAGTAGGGAGAATATTGAAGATACCCTCTCTAACATTATCCTTGAATCCTATATCCTGGCCCAAAGACTAGGTATAAGTTTCAAGGACTTGGACTATGCCTTAAGGGAGAATATTAGATTGAATTTGATTGAAGAGCATAAAATAGAGAAATGGTATGGAGATTTGAGTAGGCTTCTAGATTATCTTGAAGCCAGGGAAAATAGAGGTGAAGTCTTTGAATAATGACAGAATGAATAGGAGAGTGCTAGAAGGCATTATCTTGGCCATAGCAAGCAGTATATATGGGATTTTTTCCATATATTACTCTCTACCCTTATTACTAATCTTGCCGGTAGGCTTTATTATTTTGGGGATAAAACACGACTTAATATCATCTATCTTAAGTCTGATAACTTCCCTACTGATAGTAGGCCTTGTATTAGAGACTTATATGATATCCCTGGGATGCCTCTTGATATTTGGACCCTTTATCATTGCCAATATATATCTCATATCCCAAAGGACAAAGCCCACTAGGGTGGTAATATATTCAACAGCAGTATTTTTTGTTTCTTTACTAGTATTAATTATCCTTTTGAACCTGGTTGGCTTTGAACTGATTCCATATATAGAGGCAATCTTTAACCAATTATTGTCCTCTCAGCTGGAGGTCTTTGAGGAGATGGGTCTGACCACCTATGAAATCCTCCAAACCAGGGACCTTATTCAAGCTGGATATAATGCACTCATAATGATAACACCTGGCACCATGTTTATCACATCCTTAATAATAGGTTATATAAGCTATGTGTTGACTACATGGGGCTTGAGAAAGATGGAAATCAATATAATAAACCTGCCCAGGTTTTCAAGGCTAAGGTTACCAGATAACTTTGCAATAGGTGCCTTGGGCATGATCTTGACAGCCTTTATCATCTCAAAACTAAAGGTTAATTATGGGGATATTATCTATCTCAATGTGAAGCTAGTGGTAAGTTTTGTGATTTTTGTACAAGGCCTGTCGGTGGTCAATTATTTTCTCATAAAAATTAAGATGAAAAAGTTTATCAGGGTATTTACCTATATCCTTATACTTCTAACCCCATTGTTTTCAGAAATAGTTTCCATTGTGGGGGTTGCGGATATATTGTTTGATTTGAGAAAAATTAGAAAGGCCAGGTCCTAATAGGAGGATATATATGAAGGATAATAAACTACTCCATTGGTTGGATAATAGGATATATATAATAGCCCTAGGGATAATGACCATAATAATATGGATATATCAGCCAGTATTGGGCATCTTAGCCCTGCTTGCTACTGCCTATCTAATTTATTATGCCTATACGGAGACTGAAAAAAAGAACAGGGAAGTCAATAAGTATATAGAGCTCCTATCTGAGGATTTTGAAACGGCAGCCAAGCATGCCATATTCAACATGCCCTTCCCCTTGGTAATAATAGATGAAAGGGGAGGTATCACCTGGTACAATACTCCCTTTTTAGACATGATTATAGAGGAAGACATACTAAATGAGAGGATCTATGATCTAGTACCAGGAATCAATATGGAGGAACTCCTAAAGGGTGGAGAAAATAAGCCCAGAAGGATTGATTATGACAATAAGAGCTACCTAGTATATCCAAACTATGTGGATAGTAGGAAGACCACCAGTGCCAACAATAGGCTTATTATGCTATATTGGGTGGAGTATTCGGCATATTTTGAGTTGGAAAAGCGCTATAAGGATGAGCAGGCCATAGTATCCTTAATTTATATAGATAATTTTGATGATGTTAAGAACAATACCCCAGATATCCATAGGCCCCTCTTGATTGCAGAGATAGATAAGAGGATAAATGAGTACTTTATGCAATATGGAGGCCTGGTTAGGAAGTATGAAAATGACAAGTACCTGGTCCTACTAAACCATAAGGGCCTAGAGCATATCCAGGAAAAGAAGTTTGATATCCTGGATGAGATCAGGGATTTAAATATTGGGAATACCATGCCTATAACCTTGAGTATAGGGGTATCAGCTACCAGTGAGGATTTAATCCAGTCCCATGACAATGCCAAGAGCGCCATCGAAATTGCCCTTGGTAGGGGTGGAGACCAGGCAGTCCTCAATAAGGAAGGAGCCTACGAGTTCTATGGTGGTAAGACCAAGGCCCTGGAAAAACGAAACAAGGTAAGGGCAAGGGTTATCGGTCATGCCCTTAGGAGATTAGTAGATGAATCAGACAACGTATTCGTAATGGGCCACAAGAACCCAGACATGGACTCCATAGGCTCATCAATTGGAGTTCTTAGGGGTGTTAAGAATAGGGGTAAGATGGGCTATATAATCCTAAATGGAGAAAACCCATCCATTACCAATATTTGTGCCAAGATGAAGGAGGAACAACCTGAGATTAAAGACTTGATCATTAGCTCTGAAGAGGCTAAGAATTTAATTAATGAGAACTCCCTAATGATTCTGGTCGACAACCATAAGCCTAGCTTCACAGAAGCCCCTGAGCTTTTAGATTTAATCACCAAGGTAGTGATAATTGACCATCATAGGCGGGGGGCAGAATTTGTAAAGGACCCTGTCCTGACCTACTTGGAGCCCTATGCTTCTTCTACCAGTGAGTTGGTTACTGAGATCCTGTCATATATGAGTGATGACATCAACCTTACCAAGTTTGAGGCAGAGGCACTCCTGTCAGGAATAACTGTGGATACCAATAACTTCAGTTATCAAACTGGAGTTAGGACCTTTGAAGCAGCCTCCATTTTGAAGAGTGCAGGGGCGGATACCATTGCTGTGAGGCAGCTTTTTAGAGATGACCATGATACCTTCGTATACAAGGCTGAGGTCATCAGGAGTTCTAAGATAATATTTGATAATATTGCCATAGGTAGGTTGGAAGAGGATATAGCCAATGGCCTCTTAATAGCAGCCCAGTCGTCAAATGAGCTCCTAGATATCAAGGGGGTCAAGGCTTCCTTTGTCCTAACCTATTCTAATGATAGGGTTCATATATCAGGCAGGTCCCTGGGAGATATATCAGTGCAACTAATCCTAGAAGCCCTGGGTGGCGGAGGCCACTTCAATGTTGCAGGAGCCCAAATAATGGGTGTTTCAATGGATAAGGCTGAAGAGATGCTAATAGAGGAGATTCGTAAATATCTAAAGGAAGGTGAATAGGATGAAGGTTATACTATTGAAGGATGTAAAGGGTTTGGGTAAGGCTGGAGATTTGGTAAAATCTAAGACAGGCTATGCAAGAAACTTCCTCCTACCTAAGGGTTTGGCTGTGGAGGCTACTCCTGCCAACTTAAAGAAGTGGGAAGAGGATAATAAGATAAGGCAAGAAAAGGAAAGGCAAGAAAAGGAAGAAGCCCTTAAACTAAAGGAAGAATTAGAGAAGATTACAGTTGAAATAAAGGGTAAAGGTGGAGAGGGTGGAAGGCTATTTGGCTCCATAACCTCCAAGGATATTGCTGATACCTTGAAGAAGCAGTTTAAGCTGGAAGTAGATAGGAAGAAGATTGAGTTAAAGGAAAATATTAAGACCACAGGCTTAATTAATGTAGATGTAAGGGTCTACCCAGAAATTGTAGCTAAATTAAAAGTTAATGTAATTATAGAATAGTGGGTGATGAGATGGAGTCTGCAGTTATAGGCAGGATACCTCCCCATAGTGTTGAGGCAGAGCAATCCATATTGGGTGCCATGATACTAGACAAGGAAGCAATCAACACAGCAGTTGAGATAATTAAACCAGAGGATTTTTATAAGGAGGCCAATGGAGAAATCTATGAGGCTATCCTGGTCCTCTTCAATAAGAATGAGCCAGTAGACTTAATTACCCTATCTGAGGAATTAAAGAGGAGGGGGACCCTGGAGCATGTTGGTGGGGTTACCTATTTGGCCAACCTTTCCAGTGGTGTGGCTACTACGGCCAATGCAGAATATTACTGTAAGATTGTAAAGGATAAGTCTACCCTTAGGAGACTTATCAAGTCCAGCAACCAAATAATGGGCAAGGCTTATGAGGATTCAGAGGAGGTCGGAGCCATTATAGAGGAGGCTGAAAAACAGATCTTTGATATCACCCAGGGGGCCCATAGGGAGGGTTTCTCCCCTATAAATGAGGTGCTCTTGGAGAGCTTTGCAAGGATTGAAGAGATGGCTGCCAACAAGGGGCAATTGACAGGCCTGACTACAGGCTTCTTAGATATCGATAACAAACTATCTGGACTACAGAAGTCAGATTTAGTCTTGATAGCTGCCAGGCCTTCCATGGGTAAAACCGCCTTTGGGCTTAATGTTGCTACCAATGCTGCCCTCAAGGCCAAGGCCAAGGTTGCCATCTTCTCCCTGGAGATGTCCAAGGAGCAGCTGGTCCAGAGGATGATAGCTGCTACAGCCCATGTGGACTTGCAGAAGATTATTAGCGGTAACCTGACGGAAGATGAGTGGTTGCAGATAATTAACTCCATGGGACCCCTATCCCAGGCAGACATCTATATTGATGACACGGCAGGTATATCCCTGACGGAGATGAGAGCCAAGTGTAGACGACTAAAGATAGAGAAGGGATTAGACCTAGTGGTTATCGACTACCTACAACTTATGCAGTTGGATGTGCGTACTGAAAATAGGCAACAGGAGATCTCCGCCATTTCAAGGGGCTTGAAAGGCCTAGCCAAGGAGATGGAGTGTCCTGTAATTTCCCTATCCCAGCTTTCTAGGGCGCCTGAATTGAGATCAGACCATAGGCCCATGCTGTCAGACTTGAGGGAGTCCGGGGCCATAGAGCAGGACGCCGACGTTGTTATGTTCCTCTACAGGGATGAATACTATAATGAAGAATCGGAAAAGAAGAACATAGGAGAGGTTATCATAGCCAAGCATAGGAACGGTCCTACTGGGACTGTAGAGCTGGTATGGAAGAAGGAGTTTACTAAGTTCCTGGATAAGGTGAACTTTACAGAAGAATAATATGGATTTACAAATTACTTCGGATTCTTCCGAAGTAATAATTCTATTATAGGAGATAGAGATGGAGTTAAGAGGAGCTAGGATAGTGATAAGGCCGTTAAGGCTAGAGGATGTATTCTACATGAGGAATTGGGGTCATCATGAAAACCCCCTTTTTAGTGATTATAATTTTCCTGAAATGGATGATAATGGGATAAGGGATTGGTTCAGCTATAAGACCAGTAGTATCTTTAATAAGTACTACGGGGTCTGTAATAAAGAGAATCACTTAATTGGCTATATAGGAATCAAGGGGATAAATCTTCTTTTGAAGAAGTCCACCCTGGGCATAGTATTTGACCCCAACCATATTGATAAGGGCTATGGGACCGAGGCCCTCAAGCTCTATCTGGGATATTATTTCACTGAGATGAAGATGAAGACCATGCACCTAGAGGTGACAGAGTACAACCAAAGAGCCTATCATTGTTATAGAAAATTAGGCTTTAAAGTTGAGGGATATTATCTAGATGACTTCCATGACCAAGACCTAGATTTAACTAACAAATACTACCTAGAAGCCCAATCATCTTTTGTAATCGTTAATAAAAAGATATATAATTATATCTATAAGATGAGGTTGGATAGAGAGGATTTTTTTAGACTTATAGAGGGTTAAAATAGAGTTTTGGAGTTGATGGTATGAGTTTTCACTTAGAGACTACAGATATGGACTTAGGAGACACGCCTATAGAGAATATATTTATAAATGATTATATGCCCATGGCCAATGGTACCTATGTAAAGGTATACTTGTTGGGCTATAAGTATGCCTTTGATAGGGATTCTAAAATAGAGGTCAACAATGAGACCATAGCCAAGCATTTAAACATTCCCTTAGAGGATGTACTTAGGGCCTGGGATTTTTGGCAGGAAAAAGGTATTATTCAAAAGATATATCCCAATGAAGAGAAGGGCATTAATTACCAGGTGAAGTTTCTCAGCCTGAAGCAATTATATATTAAGAATAATATTCAGCTATTTGTAAATGATGAGGACTCTACCAAGGAAGCCAGGGATACTGCAGATACTACAGATACTACAGATGAGCTAATCCAGGCTAACAAGGTCCCTGAGATTAATAATATGTTCAATAGAATCGACTATATAATGAGAAGGCAGACCGTTCCCATGGAGAAGCAGAGAATCCTGGGTTGGATAAAGGACTATAATATGAATCCTGATGTAATAGAGAAGGCCTTCTCTTATGGAGTAGAAAGAAGGGGCATTAGGAAGCTAAGCTATGTAGAGGGAATCATCCGTAACTGGTACGATGAGGGCCTCACCAACATGGAAGCTATTATGGAAGCCTTAAAGAAGCAGGACGAAAGATACTATGTCTACCATAGGGTGATGAAGGCCCTAGGTCTGGACAAGAGGCCCATCAGGGAAGACGAGATGGAAATCATAGACAGGTGGTTTGATGAATATGAATTTACCATGGAGCTGGTCCTAAAGGCATGTGAGGCTGATAAGAACCCTACACCCAGTGTTAGGTATGTCAATGGCATCCTCAAGTCCTGGCATGGTAAGGGCATCAAGAGGGTGGAAGACATAGAAATCCTGGACAAGCCAGCAGAGAAGGTGGCCCAACCAAAACAAGCAACTGGGAGGAAGACCAGGGGAAGTACGGCCACCAGGTTCCATAATTTTGAGCAGAGGACAGATAAATATTCATCCCAGGATTTAGAGGAGATGGCTAGGCGAAAAAGGGATGCCTATAGTCGTAAGGCAAAAGGAGAATCGTAGATGTATAAGGAGATAATGAGGGAAATATCCCTGGAATACCAAAAGAAAAGGGATAGAAATGAAAGGGCAAGAAAACTAAGGGTTGAAGATGTCTACAAGAAAATTCCCGCCATCAGAAGGATAGATGAGGAAATCCAGCAGGCAGGCCTTGAGATGTCTAAAGCCATTATAACCGACCCTGACAACTATAAAGAGATAATCCAAAGGGCGAAAGACCTGATAGAGAAGCTAAAGATGGAAAAGGCCTATCTTTTAACTGAGTCCAATATTCCCTTGGACTATATGGACTTGAAATATGATTGTCCCAGATGTCAGGATACGGGTTACTTAGAGGATGCCAGCAGGTGTAGCTGCCTGGAGCAGGAGATGGTATCCCGGGCTTATAAGATGTCCAACCTTGAGCATGTCCTGGAAAAGGAAAACTTTCAGAACTTTAATATCAACCTCTTCAGCGATGAACCCTTTGAGGGAGAAGTCTTAACTCCTAGGGAGAACATGATAGATATAGTTGGTATAGCAGAAGGCTTTATAAGCAATTTTGATGAAAATAATGGAGAAAACCTCTTGTTCTACGGTACAACGGGTCTGGGAAAGACCTATCTTTGTAATTGCATAGCCAAGTCCCTTTTGGACAAAAATAAGATAGTTATCTACCAGACTGCCTTTACCATCCTGGATATCTTAGAGGAGAGGAGATTTGGTAAGGGAGATAAGGAATTGAGTAATTATCAATATGAGCTCCTACTGGACTGTGACTTATTGATAATAGATGATTTAGGAACTGAGATTTCCAATACCTTTACCAATGCGGAGATCTTTAACATTGTAAACACAAGGCTATTAAGGAATAAAAAGACTATCATATCTACAAATCTTACACCCAAGGAAATTTCTGACATCTATACAGATAGGGTGTTTTCAAGAATCTTTCATAGATTCAATCCCTTGAAGTTTTATGGCAATGATTTAAGATGGGAGTAATGGGGGCGTTTTTAATTGGCAAGAAGAAAACCTAAAGGACTAAGGGAGTATTTGGTAAGAGTATTTAATGGAATGGCATGGGGATTATTTTCCTCCCTGCTAATTGGGCTTATTATCAAACAGTTAGGGACCCTGATTGGCAATGATTTGCTGATTAATTTTGGGAATGTGGCCCAGAAGTTGATGGGTCCAGCCATTGGGGCAGGGGTGGCTTATAGTGTAGGAGCCTCGCCTCTGGGAATATTTTCTTCAGTGGTGGTAGGAGCCATAGGGGCTGGCAGTATTAGCTTTGATGGGGCTACAGCCATCATAAACACTGGGGAGCCTGTGGGGGCCTTTGTTTCAGCCCTGGCTGCAGCGGAGATTTCCAAGCTGATCCAGGGAAAAACCAAGGTGGATATCGTCCTGGTGCCCATAACCACCATAATAGTAGGTGGCTTGGTTGGTAATTATATAGCCCCCTATATATCAGCCTTTATGAATTACATAGGGAACTTTATAAATATGGCTACTGAGCTTCATCCAATACCCATGGGTATTATCGTGTCTGTTACCATGGGCATCATACTGACCCTACCCATTAGCTCAGCGGCTTTAGCCATATCCCTCAACCTATCTGGTCTGGCAGCTGGGGCCAGTGTTGTGGGATGTTGTGCCAATATGGTAGGCTTTGCCGTTGCCTCCTATAAGGAGAATGGTCTAGGTGGACTTATAGCTCAGGGTATAGGTACCTCCATGCTTCAGATGCCTAATATCATTAAGAACCCGCTGATTTGGCTACCGGCAATAATTGCCTCTGCAATCCTAGGGCCCATATCCTCAGCTGTATTAAAGATGCAGAACAATGCCATCGGGGCCGGGATGGGCACCAGTGGTCTGGTGGGACAGTTTGCAGCCATTGATGTAATGGGAGCCTCACCCATAGTCCTAATCACCATCCTCCTCATGCACTTTATCCTGCCAGGGTTAATTGCCTATGGGGTTTCTGAGTGGATGAGGAATAAGGGCTTAATCAAGCCAGGGGATATGAAACTTTAATATAGAATTTAACCACTATTATACCTAAGGGGTATAGTTGTGGTTTTTTTGTATACAATTAAGGATTTTCATGGTTAATTTAGACAAGATATATAGGGGGGAAGGATTGTGGAGAAAAAATATATATTGGCCCTGGACCAGGGTACCACTAGCTCTAGGGCAATAATCTTCGACAAGGATGGGCAAATCATAAAAATAGCCCAAAACGAGTTTACCCAGTATTATCCTAAGCCAGGATGGGTAGAGCATGACCCCATGGAGATATGGGGGACCCAGTCAGGGGTAGCCAGCCAGGTCTTAGAAACAGCAGGAATCAGATCTGAGGAGATTGCTACCATAGGCATAACCAACCAAAGGGAAACCACAGTGGTCTGGGACAAGACTACAGGCAGGCCTGTCTATAATGCCATCGTCTGGCAGTGCAGGAGGACGGCTGGTCTCTGTGATGAATTAAAGGAGAGGGGCCTGGAGGGTTATATCAGGGAAAATACAGGCCTGGTGATAGATGCCTATTTTTCCGGAACCAAGATCAAATGGATTTTAGATAATGTTGAGGGGGCCAGGGAAAGGGCTGAAAGGGGAGACTTGCTATTTGGTACCATAGATACCTGGCTAATCTGGAACCTAACCAGGGGAGAAGTCCATGTTACAGATTATTCTAATGCTGCAAGGACCATGATCTACAATATCAAGGACCTCTGCTGGGATGAAAACCTTCTGGAGGAGCTGGAGATTCCAGCCTCTATGTTGCCTGAAGTAAGACCTTCCAGTGAAATTTATGGTTGGACAGACCCTCACATCTTTGGAGGAGCAGGGATACCCATATCCGGCATAGCAGGAGACCAGCAGGCAGCCCTCTTTGGTCAGGCATGTTTTGAGGCTGGAATGGCCAAGAATACCTATGGTACTGGCTGCTTTATGTTGATGAATACAGGAGAAAAGATAGTTCCCTCCAAGAAGGGCCTACTTACTACCATCGCCTGGGGTGTGGACGGAAAGGTGGAGTATGCCCTGGAGGGTAGCATCTTTGTGGCTGGGGCAGTGGTCCAGTGGTTGAGGGATGAGATGAAGTTGATTAGCACTGCGGCAGAGAGTGAGTACTTTGCCCAAAAGGTCCAGGATAGTAATGGGGTATACCTGGTACCTGCCTTTGTTGGCATGGGGGCCCCCTACTGGGACTCATATGCCAGGGGGACCATGGTGGGCCTAACTAGGGGGGCCAATAGGAACCATATTATCAGGGCAGCCCTAGAATCTATTGCCTACCAGACTAGGGATGTTTTAGAGGCCATGGAGGAGGACTCAGGAATCAAGCTTAGAACCCTTAAGGTAGACGGAGGGGCTGTGGCCAACAACTTCCTCATGCAGTTCCAGGCGGATATCCTAGGGGTAGATGTCTACAGGCCGGATATCATAGAGACAACAGCCTTGGGGGCAGCCTATCTAGCAGGCCTAGGGGTAGGCTTTTGGACTGACAAGGATGAGATAGCCAAGAGGTGGAAGGTAGATAGGGTTTTTAAGCCTGAGATGGAAGTTGAGAGGCAGGAGATTCTCTACCAGGGTTGGAGGAAGGCAGTAGAAAGGTCCCTTAAATGGGCAGAGGATTAAAAGCCAGAATCAAATCCTTGACTTAAATTTAACTTGTGATATAATTAATTCAAAATTTAATACCCTAGCTAGAAGGGAAGTAGTAGATAAGAAAACCTTTAAGAGAGCCAATGGTTGGTGGGAATTGGTAGGTGGAATTATTGAATCCGTCTCTTGTTAAGATAGCTAATAACTTTTGAGTGAACTGAAAGGTTAAGTAGGGTGGCAACGCGGGTTAACTCTCGTCCCTAATAAGGTGGGGACGGGAGTTTAGTTATTTATGAATTACTTTTGTAAAACTAGGGTATTATCCTTACAAAAGAAAATTATATAGGAGGGATACATAGTGCTAGACATTAGGAGAATTAGGCAAAATCCAGAAGAGGTAAAGAATCTTTTAGCCAGAAGGCATGGAGATTTTCCAATTGATCAAGTATTAGAATTAGATGAGGAAAGAAGAAAGACCTTAAACCAAGTAGAGCAAATGAAGGCTAGGCAAAATGCAGTGTCCAAGGAAATCCCTAGACTTAAGAAGGAGAGCAAGGACGCGACCGAGGTCCTCAAGGAGATGAAGGAATTATCAACTCAAATCGGGGACCTAGATGCCAAGGTGAAGGAATTAGATGAGAAGATTAAGGGCCTTTTATTAGAAATACCCAACACTCCTAATAAGGATGTAGTTGAAGGAAAGAGCGATGAAGATAATGTGGAAATCAGAAGGCATGGGGAGCCTAGGAAGTTTGATTTTGAGCCCAAGGCCCACTGGGATCTAGGGCCAGACTTAGATATCTTAGACTTTGAAAGGGCTTCTAAGATTACAGGGGCTAGGTTTACCATGTTCAAGGGTCTAGGGGCCAAGCTAGAAAGGGCCATCATCACCTTCATGCTAGATTTACACACTAGTGAACATGGCTATACTGAGATGCTGACTCCATTTATGGCTAACAGGGCCAGTATGACAGGTACTGGACAGCTTCCAAAGTTTGAAGAAGACATGTTCCACCTGCCAGGTAAGGATTATTTCTTGATTCCTACTGCGGAGGTAACCTTGACCAATATCCATAGGGATGAAATCTTAGAGGAGAAGGACCTACCCCTTCTTTATACGGGTTATACTCCATGTTTCAGACAGGAGGCTGGCTCAGCAGGTAGGGATACCAGGGGATTAATCAGGAATCACCAGTTTGATAAGGTGGAGCTGGTTAAATTGACCAGGCCAGAGGACTCCTATGATGCCCTAGAAAGCCTAACAGCCAATGCAGAAGAGGTGCTAAAGAGATTGAATATCCCTTATAGGGTAGTAATGTTGAGTACAGGAGACTTAGGCTTTTCATCAGCCAAGACCTATGATATAGAAGTATGGATGCCAAGCTATAACAGATATGTAGAGATTTCAAGCTGTAGTAACTTTGAGGATTTCCAATCCAGAAGGGCCAACCTCAGATACAGAAGGGAAGACAATGGTAAGGTAGAATATGTCCATACCCTAAATGGTTCAGGTCTGGCAGTTGGAAGGACCTTTGCAGCAATCTTAGAGAACTGTCAAAACGAAGACGGATCAATCACAATACCAGAGGCCCTAAGGCCATATATGGGTGGTATAGAAAGAATAGGATAGAAAAACAAACTACCTAGGTGCTCAGCCTAGGTAGTTTTATCACTTCATATTATCTTCTGCCAAAGAATCCGCCAAAATCTCCACCGCAGAATATTAAAGCTAACAATAAGAAGAAGAATAGTAGACTATCTCCTCCATTACAACAATCTCTCCTGTATTCAGTCATCTATATCCCTCCATAATATATATTAGTTATTTGACTTAATATATTATATAAATCTAGCCTGGTTTCTGTTACAAGAATATCCAATAGATAGAAATGGCTTAAACTAATTGACAAGGAGATAGAAATATTGTAAAATAAATTGGTAACACGCACTCGTAGCTCAGTAGGATAGAGCGACGCCCTCCTAAGGCGTAGGCCAGGGGTTCGATTCCTCTCGGGTGCACCATATGAAAGCAGCCTGAAGTTATTCAGGCTGCTTTTTATGTGCGCCCAGCATGGGCGTAAACTAGTCGGTGAAAGTCTATATTAATAAAATTTGGAAATTCGGGTACCAATAATTTAAATCCAGTTTTCACAAACGTTTTCAAATTTTATATAATTATTGACACATATTAACTGGTATGGTAGTATGGTATTGAATTATTGATTACTGAATTTGGATTAAAATCTTAAGAGGATGTGGACGAATGAATTTGGTAATAGAAAAGCAAAAGTTGGGGACTAGCGTTGGTGACCATGTGTACGAAATAATTAAAAAGAATATTATCAACCTCAATATGCCACCAGGTAGTAGGGTAAGTGAAAAAGAGGTATCGGACTTACTAAACGTTAGTCGCACACCAGTAAGAGAAGCCTTTATCAAATTATCTAAGGAGCAATTAATCTATGCTGTTCCTCAAAAGGGGACCTATATTTCACATATAGACTTAGAGGCGGTAGAAGATGCTAGGTTTATAAGGGAATGCTTGGAAAAAACTGTGATATCAATGGCTACAGAAAGTTTCCCTGAGGATTTGATTTATGTCCTTGAGGATAATTTTAAAAGGCAAAAGCAAGCCATAAAGCAGAAAAAATTCTATGATTTCCTGATGCTGGATGAAGACTTTCATAGGACTATTTTCGTCGGAGTTAATAAAGGGAGTGTTTGGTCTTATATTGAACAAATAAACACCCATTACAAAAGGGTACGTATGTTAACACTTATTGCTGATGTAAATTGGTTGGGTCTTGTCGACCAGCACATGCATATCTTAAAAAGCATCAAAAACCAAGACCATGAACTAGGACAAGAAGTAATAAGTACCCACATTAAGAAACTAATTACTGAACAAGAAGAGTTAAAAACTAGATATCCTCAATACTTTAAAATTGATTAAACATAATCCTTTTGGTAAATAATTCATATTAATTAGGTTTGGCATTAATGTAGAAAACTTAATAAGCAATTATTTCAATGGAAAAGGTTTTCTGGAGTTTTCTACAATGCAAATATATTTAAAATATTAGGAGGGACAATATGAAAAAGGGCCTTAGAATTTTATCATTAAGTCTTGTGCTTATGCTAATGATTTCACTATTAGCAGGATGTGGTTTGAAAGAACCGGAAACTCAAGATACTCCAGCTCCACCTACAGATGAGGGAAGCTCAAGTGAAGGTTCAGATGACTCAATGCCAGAAGTTACTCTAGTATATGCAGAAGTAAATCCACTTGATAGTATAGTTGGACAAATGGCTACTTTCTATAAAGAGAAAGTAGAAGAGATGTCTAATGGAAAGATTAAGATCGATATTCAAGCAAGTGGTGTTCTAGGTTCAGAAAACGATGTACTTGATACAATGCTTGGTGGAGGCGGAACAATCGACATGTCTCGTATCTCAGCATTCGCACTTACTCCATATGGTGGTCAAAAATCTAAGTTACTTTCAATTCCATTTACTTTTGTAAGTCGTGATCACTATTGGAAATTTGCAGCATCCGATTTAGCACCAGAATTCCTACTAGAGCCACATGAAAATGGTAGTGGAGTTAGGGGTTTATTCTATGGAGAAGAAGGCTTCCGTCATTTCTTCACAATTAACCCAATTGATGGAATCGAGGATTTAAAAGGTATGAAGCTTAGGGTTTCAAACGACCCTATTATGAATGGAATGGTAGAAGGTCTTGGGGCTATACCTACAGTTGTTTCCTTTGGTGAACTTTATTCAGCATTATCAACAGGTGTAGTAGATGGGGCTGAGCAACCTATTGGTAACTACAAATCAAATGCATTCCATGAGGTTGCACCATACGTAATCCTTGATGGACATACACTTGGAGCTATTCAAGTAATCATAACAGATGAAGCTTGGGATAGCTTAACAGAGGAACAACAAAACATACTTGTTGAAGCAGGTAAGCTTGCTTCTGAATTCAATAGAGAGCTTTCAGAAAAAGTTGAAAATGAAGTTTTAGAAGAGTTAAAAGCTGAAGGTGTAACAATAGTAGAAGTTGATGACATAAAACCTTGGCAAGATGCTGTAAAGAAGGTTGTAGAATCTGAAACAGCTGATCATGCTGAGCTTTATCAAAAAATTGTTAACATGCAATAAATGAATAGTTTTAGAAAGAAAGTCAAGGCACAGAGGCTATTGAGCCTTTGTGCCTAATTTCTAAAGGAGGTAAAATATGCTTCAGTTTATTAAAACTATTGACAAAATCAAACCATTTTATGATATGGCATATAAGGTCGTCCTTTTCTTATGTAAAGTCCTATTGGTAGTGGATATTATTATTATAACAATTTCTGTAGCATCTAGATATATTTCTTTTATACCAGGTGCAGCATGGACTGAAGAAGTAGTACTAACTTGTATGGCATATATGGCGGTTCTTTCTGCCGCTCTAGCAATTAGAAGAAATGCCCATATACGTATGGATGTTTTTGATAGATATATACCTAAAAAAGTGCTTTTAGTCTTGGATATTTTATCAGATATTGGTGTATTGGTATTAGCTATAGTTATGATAATAGTTGGTTGGAGATATTCAGTACAAATTGGTTCAAGAGGTTTTTACGTAAGTATGCCATGGCTTTCTAGATTTTGGATGTACTTTCCTGTTCCATTGGCTGGTATAGCTATGTTCATTTTTGAAATCGAAATTTTATTAAATCATATAAAAGCAATTATTGTAGGGGAGGGAAAGTTAAATGAGTGTTGAAAATATAGCAATTTTAATTTTACTTGGTAGCTTTTTACTTATGATTATATTAAGATTCCCGATTGCTTATGCAGTAGCACTTTCATCATTCTTTACACTTTTATATCTTAGGTTACCACTTACAACAATTGTACAGCAGATGGTGAAGGGAATAAGCTCATTTAGCCTTATGGCGGTACCTTTCTTTATTACAATGGGAGTTTTAATGGGATCGGGTGGTATCTCAGATAGATTGATCGGTTTAGCTAATGCCTGTGTTGGTTGGATGCGTGGGGGCTTAGGAATGGTAAATGTTCTAGATTCCTATTTCTTTGGTGGCATCTCTGGCTCAGCAGCTGCAGATACTGCATCCCTTGGTAGTGTTTTAATTCCTATTATGGTAGATCAAGGATACGATGATGATTTTGCAACAGCCATTACCATTGCTTCATCTGTAGAGGGTATTTTGGTTCCACCTAGTCACAATATGGTTATTTATGCAACTACAGCGGGAGGAGTTTCTGTTGGGAGTCTTTTCCTAGCCGGTTATTTACCTGCTGCGGTTTTAGCAGTTAGTTTGATGGTAGGGGTTTATATCATTTCTATTAAGAGAGGATATCCAAAAGGTGATAAATTTAGCTTGATAAATTTAATAAAACAAATTGCATCATCTTTCTGGGCTCTTGCAGCAGTACTAATAGTTGTTGTAGGAGTAGTTGGTGGTATTTTTACAGCCACAGAATCAGCAGCTATAGCAGTTATTTATTCTTTAATAGTTAGTTTATATATATATAAAGGACTTGACTGGAAGGGTGTATGGAAAGCCTTAGAAAGTTGCGTTGACACACTTTCTATTGTTCTTATTTTGATTGCAACTTCTAGTATATTTGGATATTTACTAACCAGATTACATGTACCTCATAAAGCAGCTTCATTAATTATTGGTTTTTCAGATAACCCTATTGTAATAGCATTGCTTATTAATCTTATACTTTTATTTTTAGGTTGTATTATGGATATGGCGCCAATTATTTTAATCGCTACCCCAATTTTACTTCCAATTGCAACTTCAATTGGGATAGATCCTGTTCAATTCGGAATTATTATGGTATTAAACTGTGGTATAGGTCTTTTAACACCACCGGTAGGATCAGTACTCTTCATTGGCTCTGCAATTAGTAAGGTTCCGATAGGTCGCCTTGTTAAAGCTACACTGCCATTTTATTTATGTATGATTGCTGCTCTATTACTTGTAACCTTTGTTCCTGCAATTAGCTTATGGCTTCCATCAATATTTATGTAGGTAGATATGGAATATAAATTTAGTTATAAGATAACAGCTATTGATCTTTGGAAGCTTGCTATGTATGGAATATATGGTTCAATTGTAGGTGTAGCCAATATAATTTTTACTATTTCAATGTTTGCATTAGTGGTAAGGTTTTGGAGAGATGTAAATACATTTCTCAAAATCTTACTCATATTAGGAGTTTTCTTATTTATTATAATACAGCCGATGATGATATATTTAAAATCAAAAAAGCAAATTGAAGCCGTTCCTGTAGATATGGAAATTGGCTTTGATGATAAGGGAATGCATATCAAAACTTCAAACCAAGATTCTATTATAAAATGGAAAGAAATAAAAAGTGTAATCAAAAAATCTAGTATGATTATTATATTATTAAACTCTAATCAAGGATTCATAATAACAAATAATATGATTGGTGAAGAAAAAGATGATTTCTTTAATTATCTTGTTTCTAAAACTAATAAATAATTCAAATAACTGTCAGCATAATCAGAGATAAGTCGTATTTACAGTAGCTGTATTTGCGACTTTATTTGTATAACTTTAAATAGGAATGGAGGTTATAAATATGAAAATGACTTTAAGATGGTTTGGAAGCAAACATGATACGGTAAC
>FZPS01000185.1_pt196 | contig 33439 bp, 30 predicted proteins | sample 1817821 | NCBI WGS metagenome assembly FZPS01 (sample SAMEA104158645, study PRJEB21678) | metagenome | place: Germany | collected 2015-04-21
GAATACTAAGTCTGTTCTTCATTTGTTTTGATTTTTAAAATTTTCATAAATTTACATAAATTATTTTAATTTACCACAACGAAATATTAGTTGTTTACAAAATATTAACTATTTTTGCTTTTATTATTTAATTTACAAAAGATAGCAGTGAAAAAAAACATATCAATTATCGCATCTGTTTACAATGAGCAAGAAGGCTTAAACGAATTCTATTCTGTTTTAAAATCAGAATTACTTAAAATTAATGAAAATTATAATTTTGAAGTTATTTTTGTAAATGATGGCAGTAAAGACAATAGCCAAAAAATCATAAATCAAATTATTGAAAACGAAACTTCGCTAAAGATAAAAAGCATAGAATTTTCTCGTAATTTTGGTCATGAAGCAGCTATGATTGCAGGTATTGACAATTCAGAATCTGATTTTATAATTTGTATGGATGCAGATTTGCAACATCCGCCAAGTAAAATAGAAGATATGCTTGCAGAAACCGAAAAATCTGCCGAAATTATTCTTATGAACAGAACAAATCGTGAAGACCAAAAAGCAATGGGCAAATTATCCTCTTCATTATTTTATAAAACTGTAAGTTTCCTATCTGGTCATCGCTTTGAGCCAAATGCTTCTGATTTTTTCTTAATTTCAAAAGATGTTGCAAATGTTTTACGAAATAATTTTAGAGAAAGAAATCGTTTTTTAAGAGGCTATATACAAATTATTGGTTTCAACATAACAAGTTTAGATTATGTTGCTAGTGCAAGAATTGCTGGAACAAGCAATTATAATTTTAAAAAGCTTTTCAAATTAGCCTTTACCGCAATATTTGCTTTTTCAGAAAAACCATTAAGAATATCTGTAATCATATCAATGTTATATTTTTTATTTTCAATAATTCTTATTATTGTTAGTTTAGTTTCATATTTTTTAGAAAACAAAATACCATCTGGTTACACAACAATAATTATTTCACAAAGTATTGGATTTGCAATTCTAAGTTTCTTAATTGCTATTTTATCAATATATTTTGGCAAAAGCCTATCCGAGATAAAAGACAGACCTATTTATATAATTAAAAATTCTAAGACAAATGAAGCCTAATAGTTTATTTAGTAAAATAAAAAATCAAATAAATAATGGAAATTTGCTATATGCCTTAATTATTTGCTTATTGCTTTTCTCAATTTTTCCATTTATTTATCTTATTCAATACAATTTGCCGGGTGCTAGCGACGATATGCTGAACTCTCATGTATTTAAAGAATTTTCGTATTTTGATGCAATTTCTGAATGGTATAAAACAGGTTATAACGGCAGATATGCTAATTCTGCATTACTATTGCTTCCTGGACGACCTTATATGAACGTATGGTTTGCTAGAACAATCCCACATTTAAGTTTCTTATGTTTACTACTTTCTGCATACTTTTTAGTTCGCTCCATTTTTAAAAACATTAATATAAAAAATTCAATTTTAATAACATTAACTTTTGTTTCTTTCTATATTTGTTTTATTCCATCTATTCGTGAATTTTATTGGTTCTCTGGGTCAAGTGTTTATATCTTACCAGCAATTTTATATCTACTAATGCTTGGCTTACTTATAAGTTTTTTTAATAAAAATAATAACCCACTAGTAATTATTGCGTTAATCGTTTGTTTATTTTTCACAATAGGATCTCACGAAGCATGGGTAGTACTTTGCTTTTTCACAATTTTAGGATTTGTTATTTTTGAATTAATAAACAAAAGAAAATTTAAACTATCTACATATATTATAATTGCATGTACTTTAGTTTTAACTTATTTTTTTATAAAAGCTCCTGGAAATACAAATAGATTATATAACGAATCTCAAGTTTTTGACAATGGCGACTTTTTTGGTTCTGCCATAATGTCAACATTTGAAAGCATGAGCTTGATTAGCAAGTGGTTTGTTAATTTTGGATTTTTACTTATCATTGTAGCAATTTTAACCTATCCAAGAAAAAATGAACAAACAAAATACGCTGGCACAAAAACTATTTTACTTGTAGTTGCAATATTATTATCTGTTTTTATTAGTGTTTTCATTTTAAAATTTTCTTTAGGACACTTGACTTACCCTATGAGATATAGAGGAATTATTCCAGGTTATACTATTGCATTAATACTATTTTTATGCTTATTATTAAATTCTCGAAATGTTTTTTATATTAAAGAAAGATATAAAAATATAAATTTATCTTATGCTTTGCTGCTATTAGGTCTTATCTTCAATATCACATCATCTGAAAACTTAAAAGATGCTTATGTTGACATAGTATCACATAGAGCAAAAATAGAATCTGAACAAGTGCAATGGGTTGAAAATTTTATTTCATCTAGCGACCAAGAAACCATATACATACCAAGTATAAATAAAGGAACAAAAACTCTTTATTTCTTAGAAATACCTGAACCCAACACTTGGTATGCATGGGTATTGAAAGTTCATACAAATAAAAACATATTTATAGACCATTCATTAAATTTCGAGAAATTCCAATTTTCACATGACTCAACTACCCTAAGCCTAACTGTAAACCCTCAAGATGAATTTAGTCATACTCATGAATTTCCTATTGACGATATTAAAAAAAATAATTTTACTAAACTTAGAATTCGTGCAATTATTAACAATGATAGCAATATTAGTCATGAAAATAAAATATTGTTGGTAATTCAATGTGGAGATTTTTGGAAAGCCTATAATATTGAAGATTTAAAGGCTATTCATAATAATGGTCTTTTCTCAATAACTCACAATATCAATACAAAAATTCTCAACTCTGATGTATTAAAAGTTTATTTTTGGAATACTGAAATGGACTCTTTAAACATAAGTAAATTCAAAATTTATTTAGAAGAATAATACTAATTTCATTCCTTTACAGGCGTTGTCTTAAAAGAAAAATATCTTTGCATAAAATATGAATATACAATAACTAAGCACGTAGTTAGAATTTTTGATAATGTTGCCCAAATATTACAATATTCAACAAAGAATTTTAAGAAAATATAGTTTAAGAAAATTGCTCCTATAACTGTAAGTCCATAGCGAAAAAGTTGCTTTCTTCCTCTTAGTTGCGATTGAGTAAAAGTTACATATTTTGCTAATAAAAATCCTGTAGTAAATGTAATAGGAAAAACAAAAGCAAAAGCTGCAATATGAGGACTGAGAGTTACAAAATACAAGTCTAAATTTTGTTTTTGGAAAACATAGTTGTAGAAAACAAAATACAGAAAAATATCTAAAACTGTATTTAAACCTCCAGTAAAGCCATATCTAAACGTAACTTGTGGAATATATGAACTAAAAGGCTTATAAAACCAGTCGGCTACTGTGATTATTATTTTTCCACAAAAACCTAAAATTTTCAGCATAAACTTTCTTTATGACAAATTTATAAAAAATTTTATTAATAGCCTGCTTTATTATTTTATTTTTATACCAAAATTTTTCCTGTCATTTCGCTAGGAATAGCTAAATTCATCATTTTTAAAATTGTTGGAGCCACATCTGCTAACACTCCATTTTCAATTTTCTTATATTCAGAATTTATTAAAATACAAGGTACAGGATTTAATGAATGTGCTGTATTTGGTGTTCCATCGTCATTAAGAGCATTGTCAGCATTTCCATGGTCGGCAATTATTAAAATTTGATAATCATTTTTAATCGCTAATTCAACCACTTCGCCCATTGCAGTATCAACAGTTTCAACAGCTTTAACAATTGCATCATACACTCCTGTATGTCCGACCATATCACAATTAGCAAAATTTACAACTATTAAATTATGAATATTTTTTTCAATTTCAGCCATTAACGCCTTTTTAACTTCTGGAGCACTCATTTCTGGCTTCAAGTCATAGGTTGCAACTTTTTGCGAAGGAATTAAAATTCTGGTTTCGTTTTCAAATTTTTCTTCACGCCCACCACTAAAAAAGAAACTTACATGTGCATATTTTTCTGTTTCAGCAATTCTAAGCTGACTTAAACCATTTTTAGCAATAACTTCGCCAAGAGTTTTGTTTAAATTATCCTTTTCATAAATAACATTTATACCCTTAAAGCTTTCGTCGTAACGAGTCATGGTAAAATACTCTAAATCAAGAGTTTTCATTCCATGTTCAGGCATATCTTTTTGAGTAAGAACTGTAGTAATTTGCCTTAATCTATCGGTTCTAAAATTAAAACAAATAACAACATCTCCAGATTGAATTTTTGTTACAGGATTTCCGTCTTTATCGGTCATTACTATTGGTTCTATAAACTCATCTGTAATGTCGTTGTCGTAAGATTCCTGCATTGATTTTAAAATATCAGTTGATTTTTTCCCAATTCCTTCCAACATCAAGTCGTAACCTTTTTTCACTCTCTCCCATCTTTTGTCTCTATCCATTGTATAGTAACGACCAACAAGGCTTGCTAGTTTAACATTGGAATTTTCTAAAGCATCTGTAACTTTTTTTAAGAAACCAATTCCACTTTTTGGGTCAGTATCTCTACCGTCTGTTAAAGCATGAATAAAAGTTTTTTTCAAGCCTAAATCATCAGAAAGCTTTACTATTGCAAGCAAATGGTCTTCAGTTGAGTGAACTCCGCCATTTGAAACTAAACCTAAAAGATGAACTTGTTTATCATTTTCTTTTGCATATTTAAAAGCTTTTAATAAAACTGGATTTTGAAAAAACTTACCACTTTCTATTTCTTTATTTATCTTAACTAAATCTTGATACACAACACGTCCAGCACCAATATTCAAATGTCCAACTTCAGAATTTCCCATTTGACCTTTAGGTAAACCAACATTTTCGCCGTCAGTAAGTAATTCAGAATTTGGAAAGTTTTTTATAAATTTATCGTAATTTGGTGTTTTTGCATTACTAATAACATCGGCTTTTTGTCCATTTCCCTTGCCCCAGCCGTCTAAAATCATTAAAACTACTTTTTGCTTTGTCATTTTTTTATATTTTTATCTTATTCAATAAACAGTAAAATTTAAAATTAGTTTTATTTTGACGCAAAAATAATAAAATTATTGATTTTGATTGATGATTATTTGTGCTTGTAAAACATATTTAAAAATCGAAATTTTGCTTGTAAAAAAATAAAAAGTTTAGATATATTTGCATACGTTATAATCAAAAAAATGAAGCTTAAATTAATATATTTTGCATTTTTTATATTTATTGGTTTGCCTTTGTTTTCTCAAAAATATACGGTAAGTGGTTATATAAAAGACAAACACACAGGCGAAGATTTATTAGGCGCAAATATAATGGTTAAAGACCAAAATATTGGGACAACAACAAATGCTTATGGCTTTTACTCTCTTTCTATTCCTGCAGGCGAATATGAAATAATATACTCTTTTGTTGGTTATGAAGAAGTTGTTGAAAAAATAAAATTAAATTCAAATAAAAGTTTAAATATCTCTTTAGAAACTTCTGCTATAATTTCTCAAGAAGTAATTGTTAGTGGTGAAAAAAACAAAAACGTTGAAGATTCAAAAATGTCCGTAATAAAATTGCCTGTAGAAACGATTAAAACTCTTCCTGCATTTATGGGTGAAGTAGATATTTTAAAAACTTTACAGCTACTTCCTGGCATTCAATCTGCTGGCGATGGAAACTCTGGTTTTTATGTACGCGGTGGAGGTCCCGACCAAAATTTAGTACTATTAGACGAGGCTACTGTATATAACGCTGCTCACTTGTTTGGCTTTTTCTCTGTCTTTAATGCAGATGCAATAAAAGACATGGAAATTTATAAAGGTGGAATGCCCGCAGAATATGGTGGACGAATAAGTTCTGTGCTTGATATTTCAATGAAAAATGGAAATATGAACAAATATCAAGTAGAAGGTGGAATTGGAACTATTGCATCAAGACTTACTGTGCAAGGTCCAATTGTAAAAGAAAAATCATCTTTTATTATTTCTGGTCGTAGAACTTATGCAGATATATTAATACAGCCCTTTATAAAAGAGACATCTCCATTTAAAGGCTCTGGTTACTATTTTTATGATTTGAATGCAAAACTTAATTATAGATTTTCAGATAAAGACAGATTATACCTTAGCGCATATTACGGAAAAGATATTTTTGATTTCAAATCAAAAGAAGCAAATTTTAACGTAAAAATCCCTTGGGGAAATGGAACTGGTAGCATTAGGTGGAATCATCTTTTTAACTCCAAATTTTTCTCAAACACAACTTTAGTAGCCTCAGATTATAAATTTCAAACTGCAATAGAAATGGGCGATGAAGACAAACCCAATGAAGGCATGAGATTTATTCAAAATTCTGGAGTTAGAGATTATTACATTAAACAAGATTTCACACTTCTACCAAATCCTAAACACACAATCAAATTTGGGCTAAATTATATTTATCATATTTTTACTCCTAATTCTGTAAATGCAAAATTAGGCGAAACTGAGTATGATTTTTCATCTGTACAAAAACAAAAAGCTCACGATGCTGCAATTTATATTGGAGACGATTTTAAAATTTCTGACAAAGTTACTATTTACGGTGGTTTTAGAGCTGCAATGTTTAATCAAGCTGGAAAATTCGTAAGATATGTTAAAGACGAGAATTTAATGAATAATATAGACACTATAACATATGGAAAAGGAGAAACTGTTGCATTTTACGACTCTTACGAACCAAGAGCTAGCATAAAAGTTAGTTTAGACAAAAATTCTTCTGTAAAGGCATCTTTTATGCAAAATAAACAATTTATTCATTTAGCTTCTTTGTCGGCTTCGACCCTGCCAACAGATTTGTGGGTGCCTTGTAGCGATGTTGTAAAACCACAGGGCGGTCGTCAATATGCAATAGGATATTTCAGGAATTTTTTTAACGACCATTTCGAAACTTCTGTCGAAGCCTATTACAAAAGTCTTTACGACCTAATTGAATATGCCGATGGTGCTTTACCCGGCAATGATGTAAACGACAATCCAGATAATTATTTTATTTTTGGAGATGGTTATTCTTACGGAGCAGAATTGTTTATAAAAAAGAGAACTGGACGTTTTACAGGCTGGATTGGTTACACTTGGTCTAAAACAGAAAGAATTTTTGATGATATAAACGGTGGTGAACCATTTCCTGCAAAATATGACCGCCGACACGATTTGTCTTTAACAACAACTTATCAAATTACTGAAAAATGGACTGCTTCCTTAGTTTTTGTTTTTGCAACAGGAAATACAACTACTTTACCAATAGCAAGATATATGATAGACGGTGATTTGATAAGCGAATATGGACCACGAAATTCTTACAGAATGGATCCATATCATCGTTTAGATCTTTCCGTAACATATCAACACAAAAAAACCGACAAATGGGAATCTTCTTGGAACTTTTCAATATTTAATGTGTATAATAGAAAAAATCCATATTTTATTTATTTAGAAGATAAAGGTTCTGTTGAAACTGGCGATTTTACAACAACAGCTAAACAAATTTCTTTAATTCCTATTTTACCATCAATAACTTGGAATTTTAAATTTTAATTTATGAAAATGAAACTGAGAAATATTATATTTTTACTTTTAATAATCATAACTTCATCTTGCATAAAAGATATTAGCTTAGAATTACCTAAAGCTGACGAAAAACTTGTAATAGAAGCAATGATAGATTCTGATGATTATCCAATAGTTTTTATTTCAAAAAATTCAAGTTATTTTACTAATATTGATACAACAATACTAAATGCTTCAATTGTTAAAGGTTCAGATGCTTGCGTAATTGTTTCTAACGGAGCTATTACCGACACTTTAAAGCCTACAATTATGGAAAGATACCCATATCACGGTTACCGTGGCACAAAATTTAAAGGCGAGGTTAACAAATCATATGATTTAAAAATTTTATACCAAGATAAGGAATATAACTCAACAACAACAATACCTGAGCCTGTACCTATTGATTCTGTATGGTTTAATCTATTGCCAGGAAATGATACAATGGGTTTTTTAGGCTTTAAATTTACTGACCCAGAAAAATTTGGAAATTATTACACCTTTTATGTTAAAGTCTTAGAACAACAAAAATGGTATTATCGTCCTTCGTTTGGCTCACATATTTTAGACGATAAATTATTAAATGGTCAAGAATTTTCTTACACACCATTAACTAAAGGTTATGAACGAAATGCTTACTATCATAATGTTTGGTTAGATGAAGATTTAGATTTTCTAAGTTTAGTTTGCTTTAAAGTTGGCGACAGTGTAAGTTTAAAAATGTCAGCAATTGATGCAAATAGTTTTAATTTTTGGAGTTCTGTTTACAGAAATGTTTTAACAGGAAGCAATCCTTTTACCAACCCTGCATCAGTAAAATCAAATATTTATGGCAGTCCAGCTAATGGTCATTGGATAGGTTCTGGAACTCATTTTACAAATGTTTATATCACAGATAGTGCAACTTTGATATTAATTCCATAAAATAATTATTATTTATATTTTCTTTCAAAACCATATGTAAATTCAAAAAAAATAACAAATTTTTATTTAGAATTAAAAAAAATATTAATTTCGGGCAAACTATTTGTAGTCTTTTTAGTTATATATTTATGAAATTATTATAAAAAATATTTTTACTATGAAAATTTTAACATTAATAAGTTTTGTTTTTTTGATGAGCTTGTCAGCTTTCTCTCAAGAAAATCCTGTTACATGGAACATTAACCAGTCGCGTTCAGAAGATGGTTCTTTTAATTTTCACATTAAAGCTGATATTAAAAACAATTGGTATGTTTACGGAATGAATCTAGATGAAGGCGGTCCTTTACCATTAAAACTTGATATAAAAGACAAAGAGGACATGGTTTATAATGCTGACATCAAAGAAGTGACACCTGCAATAACTGTATATGATGATGTTTTTACCATGAATGTTAGCTCATATCAAGGCAACAGTGAATTTGTAATTAATTATGTTCCAAAAACTGAAATAAACTCACTAACCATAATTATTGACGGTCAGGCTTGTAATACTGAAAATGGTATGTGTGTTTTAGTTTATGAAGAAATTCCTATCACAATTCAAAAATAATAATATATAAAATAATTTTACAATGAGTGAGAAAATAAAATGTTTGATAATCGGCTCTGGTCCAGCAGGTTATACTGCTGCTATTTATACTGCAAGAGCTAATTTGAATCCTGTGCTTTACGAAGGTTTACAACCAGGTGGACAATTAACTACGACAACAGAAATAGATAATTTTCCTGGCTATCCCGAAGGAGTTTCTGGTCCTATAATGATGGCTCAACTAAAAGCTCAAGCCCAAAGATTTGGCACAGATGTTAGATTTGGTTGTATTACAAAAGTTGATTTTAGTAAAAGACCTTTTAAAGTTGTTGCCGACAATGTTCATGAAATTGAAGCAGAAACTGTAATTATTGCAACTGGTGCTACTGCTAATTATTTAGGCTTAGAATCTGAAGAAAAGTTTAAAGGATTAGGCGTTTCGGCATGTGCTACTTGCGATGGTTTCTTTTATAGAAATAAAGATGTAGCTGTTGTTGGTGGTGGCGATACTGCTGCTGAAGAAGCTAGTTATCTCGCAGGACTTTGCAATAAAGTTTATATGATCGTAAGACGCGATGTTTTACGCGCTTCAAAAGCAATGCAAGAAAAAGTTATGAATAATCCAAAAATCGAAATACTTTGGAATCATAATACTGTAGAAGTTCTTGGAGATAGTTCTGGAGTAACTGGAGCTAGATTAAGAAATAACAAAACCAACGAAGAAAAAAATATTGATATTCATGGTTTTTTCCTTGCAATTGGACACACTCCTGCAACTAGCCTATTTAAAGATTATATAGAGCTCGACGAGCAATCTTATATTAAAACAAAACCAGGAACTTCTAAAACTAATGTTCCCGGTGTTTTTGCCTGCGGTGATGTTCAAGACCCTAATTATAGACAAGCTATTACTGCTGCAGGTTCTGGCTGTAAAGCCGCAATAGATGCAGAAAGATTTTTATCTGAAAATTGAAAATAATATAAAACTGACAGCATATTACAATCACTAATTGTTGACACTAAGATATTTAAGTCGCAATATCTGAAGTAACACATTAGCTAATTTCATATAAGATACTGTCAGTTTTTTGGCACTATGACAATAAAAGAAAAATACAAATATGTTTTAGACTATTTTCGGGAAAATATAAAACTAGCCGAAACAGAACTTGATTATCAAAACGATTTTCAATTATTAGTAGCTGTAATATTGTCAGCTCAATGCACAGATAAAAGAGTTAATCTCATCACTCCTGCTCTATTCAATGATTATCCAGACGCTCAAACTATGAGCTTTGCTAGTCCAGAAGTAATTTTTGAATATATTAAATCTTGTACTTATCCAAACAACAAAGCAAAATATCTTGCTCAAACAGCAAAGATATTAACCGAAAAATATGATGGAAAAGTTCCCGAAGATGTTGATAAACTTCAAAAATTACCCGGTGTTGGTAGAAAAACAGCTCATGTTATTGCTTCGGTTTTATTTCGACAACCTAAAATGCCTGTTGATACTCATGTTTTTAGAGTTTCGGCAAGAATTGGTTTAACAAAAAATGCAAAAACTGTTTTACAAACCGAAAAGCAATTAGTTAAACATATTCCTGAAAAAGATATTCCAGATGCACATCATTGGTTAATTTTACATGGTAGATACGTATGCACAGCAAGAAATCCAAAATGTAAAACTTGCGGAATTTCTATATATTGTGATTTTTATCAACAAAATGATAAATCTTAGTTTTTTTATTGTTTTCTTATTTTATTTTTGCAGTTGATTTTTAAATTATGGAAATTAATATAAAAAAATATATAAAAGAAGCTCTTAATTCTCTGTATTCTGTTGATACAACCAACATTGATGTAGCGGTAGAAAAAACTAAAGAAGGAATTAATGGCGACTTTACAGTAGTTGTTTTTGCTTTTTCTAAATTTAGTAAAAAATCGCCTGCCGATACCGCTAAAGATTTAGGTGCTTTTATTAAACAAAAATATGATGATGTTTCGTCATATAATGTTATAAACGGTTTTTTAAATTTTAGAATGACCAATGAATATTGGATAGACAGACTAAACAGTTTGAATTTAAACAATAAAAAATCTGAAGAATTTGACAAGGAAACCATAATGGTTGAATTTTCTTCTCCAAATACAAATAAACCTCTACATTTAGGACATATTAGAAACAACATTCTTGGTGATTCTGTCTCAAGAATATTAAAAGCCTCTGGCAATCATGTTATTAAAACAAATTTAATAAACGACAGAGGAATACATATTTGTAAATCTATGCTAGCTTGGATGAAATGGGGAAATGGCGAAACTCCCGAAACAAGTGGCAAAAAAGGCGATAAATTAGTTGGTGATTATTATGTAAAATTTGAAGCAGAATATAAAAAACAAATCGAAGAACTTATTAAAGCTGGACAAACTGAAACACAAGCAAAAGCTAATGCTGAAATAATTTTAGAAGCTCACGAAATTCTTAGAAAATGGGAAAACGGAGACGAAGAAATTCGCAAAACTTGGAGAATGATGAACTCTTGGGTTTACAAAGGTTTTGAGCAAACATATTCTGATTTAGGAATTAGTTTTGATAAAGTTTATTATGAATCCAACACTTATTTATTAGGAAAAGACATTGTAAAACAAGGATTAGAAAACGAAATATTTGTTAGAGATGAAGACAGCTCGGTTTGGATAGATTTAACAGATGAAGGTTTGGATAGGAAAATTCTTTTACGCAGTGACGGAACAACAGTTTATATGACTCAAGATATTGGAACTGCTATCAAAAGAATTGAAGAATTTAATCCTTCAAAAATAATTTATGTAGTTGGAAATGAGCAAGATTATCATTTTGCCGTTTTAAAAAAGATTATTTCTAAAATAAATAAATCTTACAGCGATGTAATTGAACATCTTTCTTATGGAATGGTAGAATTACCCGAGGGCAAAATGAAATCGCGTGAAGGCAAAGTAGTTGATGCTGATGATTTAATGAGCGACATGATAGAAACAGCTAGAAACATATCTAACGAAGCTGGTAAAATTCATGATTTAGAAGATGATGAAAAAGAAAAAATCATCAGAATGATTGCCTTAGGAGCTTTAAAATATTTTATTATTAAAGTTGACCCTAAAAAACAAATAATATTTAATCCAAAAGAATCTATTGATTTTAACGGAAATACAGGACCATTTATTCAATATACACATGCACGCATAAAGTCTATTTTACGCAATGCTGAAAAAATGAATATCAAGTTTCATGGTAAAGCAAGTGAAGAAGCAGATATTGTTGACTTAGAAATTGAATTAATTTCTCATTTATGCACTTTTGAAAAACTTATACAAGAATCTGCAAATAGACTTGACCCCAGCCTTATTGCTAATTATACTTATGCTTTAACAAAACTTTTTAATCAATATTATCATGAGCATAGCATATTAAAAGAAACAGAATCTAAAACGCTACAACTCAGACTATTGTTAGCACAAACTGTTGCACAAACTATAAAATCTGCAATGGATTTATTAGGAATAGAAGTTCCAGAAATAATGTAAAAGTAAAACCTAAATCTTTAAACTAGCTCAACTTCATCGAAGGGTTTTGGTATTTCTATATTTTTAAATCCCATTTTTAAAAGATATTTTCTATAATGTTCACCAGATTCTAAATCGCCATGTACTAAAAATATTTTTTTCAATAAATCTTTATCTTGACATGAAATAAATTCTGCCATTTCTACATAATCGCCATGTCCGCTAAAAGCCTCTAAAAGTTTCACACTTGCTCTTACTTCATGTTCTGTACCGAAAATAGATATTTTTTTAAGTCCTGGTTCTTGCAATCTCGCACCTAAAGTTGTTGGGGCACAATAACCAACAAGTAAAATTGTGTTTTTGGGATTACTAATACTATTAGCAATATGATGCTTTACCCTACCCGCTTCAGCCATGCCAGATGCAGAAATAATTACACATGGCTCTGTCGTATCATTTAGTTTTTTAGAAGCATTAACATTTTTTATATAATGCAAACCTTCAAAGCCAAATGGATCTGGGTCGTATGTTAAAACTTCTAAAACTTCATCGTTATAACATTCTGAATGCATTTTAAAAACTTCTGTAATATTTACCGACAAAGGACTATCAACATAAACATCAATATTTGGTAATCTTCCTTCGTTATACCAATTATTCATTAAAAGAACTATTTCCTGTGTTCTTCCTACACTAAATGAAGGAATAATCAATTTTCCGCCTTTTCTTACACAAGTGTCCACAATAACATTAAATAACTTTTCTTCAGCATCAGCTTTATCCTCATGCAATCTATTGCCATAAGTTGATTCTGTTATTAAATAGTCTGCTTGTGGAAAAGCTGCTGGCGGTTTAATAATTTTATTATAAGGTCTTCCAATATCTCCAGTGTAAGCAATTTTTGTAGTTTTTCCATTTTCCTTAATTTCCAAATTAACTACTGCTCCACCTAAAATATGTCCAGTATCTGTAAATTTAACTGTAATATTCTCATCAATTCTAAATTTTCTATCCATTGCAACGCCTATAAAAAGCTTCATTGATTTTACAGCATCAGAATGTCTATAAATAGGCTCAATTGGTAGCAATCCTTGTTTTAGAAGTTTTTTATTATACCATTTTATATCTTGTTCTTGAATATATCCAGAATCGGGTAACATATATGAACATAAATTTCGAGTTGCATCGGTGCAAATTACCGAACCTTCGAAACCTTGAGTATAAAAATATGGAATTAATCCAGAATGGTCGATATGAGCATGTGATAATATTATATGGTCTATTTCTTTTGGTTCGAAACCTAAATTACGATTCATTCTATCAGTTTCCATTCCTTTGCCTTGAAACATACCACAGTCTAAAAGAATTTTCTTACCATTGTCTAAAGTCAACAGATGTTTACTACCTGTAACTTCTTGTGCAGCTCCTATAAACTTGATTTTCATAAAATTTACTTTAAAATTACAGCAAATTTAATGAATTAAGAAGACAATAAAAATTTTGTAAGTATTTATTTTCCAAAATTTTTAACCGTATAGTGTTTATAGCCTATTAAACTATTCGTCTGATTTTACAAATTCTTCTGCTTTATGAAGCATTTCATACATCACAATATCATCTTTTACCAAAGGTACAATTTTTCTAAATTTGTTAAGATATTTTTGAAGTTCTGGAGATGTTTTTAATGGTTCGCGGAATGAAAGTGCTTGTGAAGCTGCAAAAAGCTCAATTCCTATAATTCTTTCTGTATTTGCAATCACTCTATGCAATTTTGTAGCTGCATTAGCACCCATACTCACATGGTCTTCTTGTTCGTTGCTTGATGAAATAGAATCTACACTTGCTGGAGTACAAAGTTGTTTGTTTTGGCTAACCATAGAAGCAGCAGTATATTGAGGTATCATAAAACCGCTATTCAATCCTGGATTTGCAACAAGAAAAGCTGGTAAACCTCTATCGCCACTAATCAAACGATATATACGTCTTTCAGAAATATTTCCAATTTCAGAAACTGCTATTGACAAAAAGTCTAAAACTAAAGCTAAAGCTTGTCCATGGAAATTTCCGCCGCTTAAAACCAAATCTTCATCTGGGAAAACCATTGGATTATCAGTTACAGAATTGAGTTCAGTTTCCACAACAGATTTTACATAGTTTAAAGTGTCTTTAGACGCACCATGCACTTGAGGAATACATCTAAAAGAATATGGGTCTTGAACATGAGTTTTTGTTTGTGCAACAATTTCTGAACCTTCCAAGAATGTTCTTATATTTTTTGCAGTTTCAATTTGTCCTTTATGTGGACGAATTGTATGTAAACTTGGGTAAAAAGCTGCTATCAAACCATTATATCCATCTAAAGATAAAGAAGCAATTCTGTCGGCATTAAACATAATTTTTTCGGCACGCCAAACACCTGTAATTGCATGAGCCAACATAAACTGAGTTCCGTTCATTAAAGCTAAACCTTCTTTAGATTTTAATTTTAATGGTTTTAAATTTAATTCTGATAAAACAGTTTCAGTTTTTTGTCGTTTACCTTTATAATTAACCTCTCCTAAACCAATAAGGGCAAGTGTTATATGAGCTAATGGAGCCAAATCTCCCGAAGCACCTAATGAACCTAATTCGTAAACAACTGGTCTTATATCATTATTATAAAAATACACTAATCTCTCAACTGTTTCAAGACAAACACCAGAAATTCCATAAGATAAAGCCTGAACTTTTAATAACATCATTAGTTTTACAATTTCTGAGTCTATCTCTGCTCCCATTCCACAAGCATGAGATATTACAAGGTTTGTTTGTAGTTGTTCTAAATCTTCTGAAGCAATATTTGTATTACAAAGCGAACCAAAACCTGTACTTATACCATAAATAGGCTTATCATGAGTTTTTATTTTATTGTCAAGATAAGTACGACATTTAATAATATTGTTTTTTGCTTGTTCGGAAAGCTCGATTTTGTATCCGTTTTTAAAAATTTCTTGTAGTTTGTCTAAACTCAAATGTTCTGTTGTAATAAAATGTGTATTCATAACATAAAATATTTTTGCGAAAATAAGATTTTAAAACGAAAAAATGTCTAAAAAAGTTTAAAAACATAAAAAAAGTCCAATCCAAGCAAATTCACTAGCACCATAAATAAGTCGGATTGGACTCTAAAAACCAAAAATCACTAACACAAAAAAAACTATTTTTTTATTTTAAAAACATCTTCAAAAATCTGAATAAGACCGTCTTTTGGAACTGCACCAGTCATCATTTGTGGTTGTCCACTTAAAGGAATAAACAACAAAGAAGGAATACTTCTTATCCCAAAAATTGATGCCAATTCTTGTTGGTCTTCGGTATCAACTTTATAAATATCTATTAAACCTTCATATTCTTTGCTCAACTCTTCAACAACAGGTGCTATCATTTTACATGGACCACACCAGTCTGCATAAAAGTCAATAAACACAGGACTTTCACCTTTATATTTCCACTCAGTTTCATTTTCATAATCGAAAATTCTTTCGATAAATTTTTCTTTTGTTAAATGTTCTGCCATTTTCTCAATCTTTTTAAATATTTTTGTAACTGAATTTATAACAAAATTTAAAAGTTTTTGTTCAAGTGGTAAAGAATAGTAATAATATTTCGGAATTGTTAACACATAAAATATTTAAATTAATTCGCGATTTTGACGAAACTGACAATACTGAAGTCTATGTTATTGGCGGTTATGTGCGTGATAAACTTTTAAAAAGAGCTGATAAAAAAGATATAGACATAGTAGTTAAAGGTAATGGAATTGAATTTGCTCAAAAACTTGCTAATAAGCTCAAAATAAAAAAGCTAAGCATTTACAAGACCTATGGCACAGCAATGTTCCAGTTTGAAGACACAGAATTAGAATTTGTTGGTGCAAGAAAAGAATCTTATTCTCCCGAAAGTCGTAATCCAAAAGTTGAACAAGGGAGCATTGAAGACGACCAAAAAAGACGAGATTTTACTATAAATGCTTTAGCAATAAGCTTAAACAAAGAAACTTACGGCGAAATTACCGATCCTTTTAATGGAATTGAAGATTTGCATTATAGAACAATAAGAACGCCTTTAGACCCTGATATTACATTTTCTGACGATCCGCTAAGAATGATGAGAGCAATTAGATTTGCATCTCAGCTTGATTTTATAATTGATGACGAGTGTTTTGAAGCAATTAAAAGAAATAAACATAGAATTGAAATTATTAGTGCAGAAAGAATTCATACCGAGCTAAATAAAATTTTGCTTAGCAAACAGCCGTCTATTGGTTTAAAACTACTATTCGATTCTGAACTTTTAGAAATTATTTTTCCTGAATTATACAATTTAGCTGGTGTTAGCACTCAAGCAGGTGTAAAACACAAAGACAACTTTTTGCACACAATTCAAGTTGTTGACAATGTTGCAGAAAATAGCGACAATTTATGGTTAAGATGGGCTGCATTACTTCACGACATCGCAAAACCTAAAACAAAAAAATATGTCGAAGGTATAGGCTGGACATTTCACGCACACAATTTTATTGGACAAAAAATGGTGCCTGAAATTTTTGCAAGACTAAAACTCCCTTTAAATGAAAAAATGAAATATGTGCAAAAATTAGTCGATTTGCACATGCGACCAATAGCTTTAGTTGAAGATGAAGTTACCGATTCTGCAATAAGAAGGTTAATTGTTGATGCTGGCGAAGATTTAGATGATTTATTGACTTTGTGTGAAGCTGATATTACTTCAAAAAACGAAAAAAAAGTAAAGCAATACTTAACAAATTTTAAAGCACTAAGACAAAAAATTGTAGAAGTAGAAGAAAGAGATTCGCTCAGAAACTTCCAACCGCCAATTAGCGGAGATGAAATTATAAGCTACTTTAATATTGAACCAAGCAGAACTGTTGGAATAATTAAAAATGCTATAAAAGATGCTATTCTTGACGGCGAAATTCCTAATGATAAAGAAAAAGCTTGGGAATATATGATTAGTAAAGCTAAAAGTCTTGGAATTGAAAGGCAAGAATAAAGTTTTACTTATCTGCTATAACCAATTTAAAAACTTCGTCAACTTCAATATCCTTTAAATATTGAGGATTTATTTTCCCGATTTCTGGTTCTTGCTTATTTGTTACAATAGAAACATTTTTCCCTATTGGTCGCCATCTAGCTTGATGAATTGGTCGTGTTTGAGAATAAATTCCTATAGTTTTTATTCCACTTACCGCACCAATATGCAAAGGTCCTGTACTCCCTGCAACAATTACTTCGCATTGAGAAATAAAGTAAATAAACTCTGTAAGTGTAAACTTAGCAGACATATCATGAATTTTTTGATGCTTTGGCAATTTATCTCTAAAATGGACAGCTTCTGCTTCTGTTCCTGTAAAATAAACCTCATAATCCAAATCTGCTAATTTTACTGCTAATTCAAAAAATTTGTTCATGGGCCACTCTACTGCACTGCCTTTTGATTTGGTATGAAGTATAATTTTATTTTTTGCAGACAAATCAAAATCTAAATGCACTTTAGGAATAATAAATGAAGACAAATATTCTTGTATCTCAGCCAAACTCGGAATTTTTTCCAAACCTAATGGACGTAATAGTTCAAAATTTAATTGAGACTCATGCAAATCAGATTTTCTTCTGGAAAAATTTGGTCTAAGATTACAAGTAAAAAAATGAAAAACTCTATGCGAAGTTCCAATTCTTGTTGGTATTTTAAGTTTTTTTGCCAATTTAGCAATTTCTTTTTTTGGAAAAACATGAATACAAACATCAATATTTTTTTGTTTTAAAATATTAATTTGTGTTTTTTTATCTAACCCCTTAAGTTCTCGCCAATCTATTATTTCATCAACATAAGGATAACATTCAACTATAGGTTTTGTGTATGAATTTCCAAGAAAAATAATATAAGAATTTTGAAATTTATTTTTTATCCACGCACAAATTGGCAAAGTCAAAATAACATCGCCAATGCTATCTGTACGAGAAATAAGAAACACTTTTTTTTCCATAAAGCCACAAAAATTTAGCAATAAAAGTACAATAAATAATTATATACCATTCATTTTTTGCTTAAAAATTTTTAATTTTCACAAATATTTTAAAATAACTTAGCATTTTGATTGATTTAACAAGACTTAGGTAAAACAACAAAATAATTATAAAAAATTTTTACTCTTTTTATTTTTATGATTGAAATAAAATTATATTTTTGTGGAAATAGAAATACATAAAAAATATAAATATGATAAACGATAAATTATTAAATCCGAAAAGTGTTGTTGTTGTTGGTGGTTCCAACGACATTTACAAACCAGGTGGAAAAGTTTTAAAAAATTTAATTGACAACAATTTTAAAGGCGACTTGTATGTTGTAAATCCGAAATTAGATGAAGTTCAAGGCATTAAGTCATTTAGAGATGTTAACGACTTGCCACAAGTTGACTGTGCTATTATAGCTATAGCAGCAAAATTTTGTTACGACACAGTTGAAACTTTAGTAAAACAAAAAGCTACTGGCGGATTTATTATTTTGTCTGCCGGTTTTAGTGAAGAAAACGAAGAAGGTGCTAAACTTGAAAAGAAAATTGTTGATTTATTAAATGAACATAAGGCAAGTTTAATAGGACCAAATTGTGTTGGTCTTTTAAATCAAACTTATAGCGGTATCTTTACCACTCCTATTCCAAAACTTGATGCTCAAGGCGTAGATTTTATTTCAGGCTCTGGAGCAACAGCAGTTTTTATTATTGAAGCAGCTGTTTCTAAAGGCTTAAAATTCTCAAGTGTTTATTCTGTTGGAAACTCAGCACAATTAGGCGTTGAAGAAATTTTAAAATATTTAGACGAAACTTATGTACATGGAAAATCAGCACCAGTAAAATTATTATACGTAGAAAGTATTAACAAACCCAAAATGCTGTACAAACATGCGGCTTCATTAATTAGAAAAGGAGCTAAAATTGCAACTGTTAAATCTGGAACTTCAGAAGCTGGTAGCCGAGCAGCATCATCTCACACAGGTGCTTTAGCAAGTCCTGATGTTGCTGTTGAAGCTTTGTTTAGAAAAGCTGGTATTGTGCGTTGCAACGGAAGAGAAGAATTAGCAACTATTGCTTCTGTTTTTATGCACCCAACACCAAAAGGAAAAAATGTTGCAATTATTACACATGCAGGCGGTCCAGCAGTTATGCTTACTGACGCACTTAGCAATGGTGGTTTAAATGTTCCTGCAATTGAAGGACCAAAAGCTCAAGAACTACTCGACAAACTTTTTGGTGGTTCTTCTGTAGCAAATCCTATAGACTTTTTAGCAACAGGAACAGCAGAACAATTAGGTTTTATTATTGATGCTTGTAATAATGATTTCGACAATATAGATTCAATGGCGGTAATTTTCGGTAGCCCCGGACTTTTCCCTGTTTATGATGTATATGATGTATTGCACGAAAAAATGAAAACTAGCAAAAAACCTATTTATCCAATACTTCCATCTATAATTAATGTTAAAGATGAAATAGAAAAATTTATTGAAAAAGGTAGAATAAATTTCCCTGATGAAATAGCTTTCGGAAATGCTTTAAGCAAAATTTTAAATACTCCAAAACCACAAGCTGAAAATATTGAGCTACCAAAAATTGATAAAGAAAGAATTAGAAAAGTTATTGACTCTGCTGGAAATGGATATTTAAGTCCTGATAAGATCTACGAACTTCTTGATGCTGCTGGAATAGACAGAGTAATAGAAAAAGTTGTTACTACAAAAGAAGATGCTCTTGCTTTTGCAGAAAAACATGGCTTCCCAGTTGTTATGAAAGTAGTTGGACCAGTTCACAAATCAGATGTTGGCGGAGTTGTATTAAATGTGAAAGATAACGAAACCATTGTTCGTGAATTTGATAGATTAATGAAAATAAAAGACACATACGCTGTTTTAATGGGTGAAATGATTTCAGGAACAGAAGTGTTTATTGGAGCAAAACGCGAAGACAAATTCGGACACATGGTATTAGCAGGATTAGGCGGAATTTTTATCGAAGTTCTACATGATGTTAATGCAAGCCTTTCTCCAGTTTCAAAAAATGAAGCTGAATATATGATTAAAAACCTTAAATCTTACAAAATAATTGAAGGTGTAAGAGGACAAGAAGGCATTAATCAAGAAATTTTTGCTGAACAAATTCAAAGAATTTCTGCATTAGTGGAAACTGCTCCTGAAATTTTTGAAATGGACTTAAATCCACTGTTAGGAAATATGAAATATGTTAAGGCGGTTGATGCAAGAATTAGAATTGAAAAATAAATCATTAATTTATGAGCATATTTTATTTGATATGCTCATAAATTCTTCCGACAACACAAACATTTTCGATTTACATATAAAGAAAATTACAAAACTAAAACTATGAAAAAACAAGACTTAATTTTTATTTTAGCTATAATAATCTTCTTCTTACCTTTTTTTGTGTTTGATGAAGTTTATAATTTTTACAACGACTTTAATAATAAGTATAGCTTAATAATGGCTTTTATAAAATTTGCCATTTTAGCAACTCTTGGTGAATCGATAGGACTTAGAATTAAAACTGGTGTTTATAATCAAAAAGGTTTTGGATTATTACCACGAGCAATTGCTTGGGGCTTTTTTGGTATGTGGATAGCCATTGCAATGGGAGTTTTCCGCCATGGGATTCCTGAATTTTTAGATAAATTTTCCATTTTCAACGGAATTGCCTTTGCAATGAATGGTGATTTTACAGCATTAAAACTTGTTGGAGCTTTCTTTATCAGCCTTATGATGAACACCACTTTTGCTCCTGTTTTTATGACTTTACACAAAATAACCGACACTCATATTATGAATAACGGTGGAAAAGTTTCTGCATTTTTAAAACCAATTCCTATCAAAAAAATTATTACAAACCTAAATTGGGAAGTTCAATGGGGATTTGTGTTCAAAAAAACTATTCCTTTATTTTGGATTCCAGCACATACAATTACATTTATTTTACCACAGAATTACCAAGTTTTAACTGCTGCTCTACTAGGAGTTGTACTAGGAGTATTGCTTTCTATTGCAGCAATTCAAGGAAATAAAAAATAATTTTTATGTCAGAAATTAAAAAAAATATTGATAATATATTAAAACAAATTCCAAACAATACTAAACTTGTTGCTGTTTCAAAAACTCACAGCATAGAAACAATAAAAGAAACTTTTGATGCCGGACAAAGAGATTTTGGAGAAAATAAAGTTCAAGAATTAGTTGACAAACACAATCAACTTCAAAATCCTGAAATAAAATGGCATCTTATTGGACATTTACAAAGAAATAAAGTTAAATATATTGCAGATTTTGTTGAACTAATTCATAGTGTTGATAGCCTAAAACTTTTAACCGAAATAAACAGACAAGCCAAGAAGCACGACAGAGTAATAAACTGTCTTTTACAATTTCACATAGCCGACGAAGACACAAAATTTGGCTTAAATTATGATGAAGCTATTGATATTTTAGAATCTGATGAATTTAAAAGTTTTGAAAACATAAAAATCTGCGGAGTAATGGGAATGGCAACCTTTACAGACGATACTGAACAAGTAAGAAAAGAATTTAAAAAATTAAAAGAAATTTTTTCTGAAATTAAAGATAAATATTTCAAAAATATTGATTATTTTTGTGAAATAAGCATGGGGATGAGTGGCGATTGGAAAATAGCAATTGAAGAAGGTGCGACAATTTTAAGAATAGGAAGTATAATTTTTGGAGATAGAACTTAAAAAATGAAAGACAGTTGTTAAAGATTAAAAACATATTATTAGTAATATTTGCGACAACACTGTTTTGTACAGAGTTGAAATCTCAAGACTTGCCCGTACATGAACAATATATGTTCGATTTTATGCTTGTAAACCCATCTTTTACAGGACTTACTCAATCTTCAATATTTAAAGCCATTCACAGGCAACAATGGATAGGCTTTGAAAATGCTCCTAAAACATCGTTATTTTTATTCAAACATAGACTTAAAGGTAGAGAAGGTGGAATTGGAGGATATGTATTTTCAGATTTGAATGGACCAAACCAAAGATTTGGAGCTCAATTCAACTTTTCTTACCAAGTATTTTTGTATAATAAACGAAACCATAAATTTATAATGTCGTTTGGAATGGCTTTTAGAGGCTGGGCTCACGTACTAGACCAAACCAAATTTACTAGAAATATGTACGACCCAATAGTTACTTATTCCAAAGAAACAACTGTAAACCCAAATGCAAGTGCTGGAGTATTATTCTCATACAACCATACGTTTTTGGGAGTAGCATTCGACAACTTACTCCCATGGACTGACAGAATGTATAACAGAAGTTTAGAACCAATAAATCATGTTCTCACAAATTTGCATGCAGGCTCTATTTTACAAATTCATAAAAAAGTACAATTAAGACCATCATGTTTATTCAAATCCAATTTTCACGGCCTCAACCAGTTAGATGTAAACCTTAAAGTTCATTACGGTGGAACATCATCAAGAAAATCTAAATTTGTTAGAAAAGACAACGATATGTGGTTTGGACTATCGTACAGAAATACTTTAGACAAAGGTAATTCCTCACCCCTATCAATAGCTCCAAGTTTTGGAATGTCTATTGACCAGTTTTCTATTTTCTACCAATACGAAATAGGTTTAACCTCACTACAACTTTATCATAATGGAACTCACCAAATTGGCTTAGGACTAAAAATATTCCATGATAAATACATTAAATGGGGTAAATTTCATAATGCAATATTTTATGATGAATTTTAAAAGATGAAACTAAAAATCTACATATTAATATTATTAAGCCTTAGCTTTATCAGTCTTAAAGCTCAACCCGACAGTACTGACTGTTTCATTAGTTACAATTCTATTTGGGCTAAAAGTTTAGGAAGCAATATGTTTGACGAAGTCTTGGGAGTAGCTAGCGATAATAGCGGAAATATTGTGGTTGTAGGCCAGTTTCATGGAAGTTTAAATTTTCAATCTCAAACAGTTGTTTCAAATGGTGGAAGCGACTTTTTTGTTGCTAAATTAGATAGTTTTGGCAATTTAATATGGCTACAATCAGGTGGAGGCACAGAAAATGATGTTGCAAAAGCTGTTAGCATTGATAGCCAAGGCAAAATTAATGTTATTGGAAACTTTAGAGGCACACTTAATATTGGAGGAAACCAAATCAATTCAAATGGAGAAAGCGATATATTTATTATTCAATACTCTCCTGATGGAAACTATTTATGGGGGAAATTTTTAAGTGGCTTTTACGAAGATTCTGGTAACGATATATGTGTTGATGCTGATGACAATATTTTAGTTACAGGATATTATGACCAATTTTTAGGGATTGGAAATGGCACTTTAATTGCTAAAGGTGCTAAAGATTTTCTTTTGGCAAAATATGATGCTAATGGAAATTTTTTGTGGAGAGCAAATCATGGGTCAACTCAAAATGACATTGCCACTAGTATTGCTTGCGACAAAGACAATAACATATTTATTGCTGGAGAATTTTCAGGAACAATCAATTTTGGAAGTTTAAATTTAAGTGCAAATGGAAGTTTAAACACTTTTGTTGCAAAATATAATAAATCAGGAGTATTTCAATGGGCAAAAGCTTTTGGAAGTAATAGCAACACCGCAAGTCAAGCTAGTGTTGCCACAGACATCTTTGGCAATGCTTATATTTCATACAAATCAGAGCTAAATAATAATATGGCGAAAATCCATAAATTTAATCCTGAAGGAATTGAAATCCTAAACAAAAGCTTTGGCGGACTTGGAAATATTATTCCTAATGATATTAAAGTAGATTATGGACAAAACATATATATAGCTGGAAAATTTAATGGACTTACAGATTTCGGCGATGGGAATATTAATTCAACAGCAAATTTTGACTGTTTCTTATCTAAACTTGATAATAACGGTGTTTTTAAGAAGAAAGAGTTAAAAGGCGTTTCTGACACAAATTCATTTAACGCTATGTGTATAAATGAATTAAACCAGTTAATTGTGGCAGGAAGTTTTTCAAATACACTAAGTTTCAATTCTGATATTCTTAACTCAAATGGTAATGAAGATGGATTAATTGTAAAGTATGGATTAGGCTTTGGATTTTCTGAAATAATAATATCAAGCAACAACTGTGACCCCAATGATATGTGTATTGATATTCAAACTATTAATGGTGTTCCTCCATTTACTTATTATTGTAACAACACATTAATTTCTCAAAATATTTGTGGTTTAAGTGTTGGTAATTACGAAATTATTGTGGTTGATAAGAATAATTGCTATATAAAAACAAAAATAGAATTACAAGCTCTTCAAGGACCACAAATTGCTATACCAACAAATATTACTTTATGCCCTTATGAAAGCATAGTTTTAAATGCTGGAAATGGAGATTATGAATATTTATGGAGTACTAATGAGACTAGTCAAATAATTGAAATAAATGAAGGCGGTGTGTATTCTGTAACTGTTACTGATTTAGGTACTAATTGTAGCACAAGTGCTAGCACAAATGTTACAAAAATTCCTAATCCTGCCTTATTACCTGAAACCGACTCTTTATGTTTTGGAGATGAGTTAACAATTACAACTTTTGATACTTACGCTTCTTATTTTTGGTCTGATGCCTCTATTAATCAATATTTTACATCGGGCAATAGTGGAATTCATTGGGTAAAAGTTTTTGATTCCAATACTCATTGCCATTATTATGACACAATAACTTTTGTATATTTCCCAACAATTGATCTCAATTTAGAAAAAAATATTGTTATTTGTGATGGAGATTCTGTTTTAGTTTCTGCACCTCCAGGTTTAGCTTCTTATCATTGGAGTAACAACACTTTTTCAGAAAGCATTTGGTTAAGTCAAGCTGGCACATATAGTCTCACTGTAACTGACCAGTATTCTTGTACTGCAAGTAGTGAAATAAATGTAGGTTTAGGTGAATCACCAATAATAAACTTAGGAGAAGATTTTTCTATTTGCACAAACGAAGCTGTAGTTTTAAGTGCAAATGCTCAAGGCGATAATTTAACATATTTATGGAATGATAATTCTACCGAAGAAACATTAACAATAACAAGTAGCGGAACATATTGGGTTAAGGTTAGTGCATTAACAGGTTGCGATGCTATAGACACAATAAAAGTTGATATTTTTCCACAACCAGTTTTAGACTTAGGCAATGATATTGAATTTTGTTATGGCGAAACATATTTAATAGAAGTTGACAGTACTTACGCAACTTATCAATGGAGCAATAACTTAACCACAAGTACAATATCAGTAAATTCAACTCAAACTTTATTTTTAACAGTTACAGATTCAAATAATTGTACTGCAACGGGCAAAATTAATGTTATTGAACATGACTTAATAGAACCTTTTATTGGTTATGATACTACATTTTGCGAAGGCAACACATATATATTAAAAACAGATAGAGAATATTTTAAATATAAATGGCAAAATGGCTCTAATGCTTCTAGTTTTACTGTAACACAAGCAGGAAATTATGCTTTAACGGTTTATGATGAAATTGGCTGTTCTGGAAGCACAGAAATTAATGTTGAATTTCTTGAAGGTCCTGTTTGGGATTCTTACACTTCAGGAGGAGGAATGATAGAAGTATTTGCAAGTGGAGGTGTACAACCTTATGTATATTCATACGACGGCAATACTTGGCAAACTTCAAATATTTTTACAAATTTACCATCTGGAGTATATACAATTTCAATAATGGACGACAATTACTGTTTAATAAGCAAAGAAATTTTCCTAGATGAATCGCTAAGTATTCCAAACTTCTTCACTCCAAATGGAGACGGCTACAATGACACTTGGGTAATTACTGGTTTATACCATTATCCAGATGCTGTTGTACAAATTTTTGATAGATTTGGCAAAAAATTATACTCTTCAACAGGTGCTGACTTTAGCTGGGACGGAACTTATGCTGGCAAAGAATTACCAAGCGAAACTTACTGGTATGTAATCACATTGGATAGCAATAAAAAGCAAGTTTTGAAAGGTAGCATTACGATAAAGAGGTAAGGAACAGTTAAAAGTTTATAAATTTGGTAAATATATCAAAAATTACCTATACCGATTTTCGGCAAAAAAATAAAAAATAATTAATGACCAATTTTCGCATACATACCCGCCGTAGCATTCGTCTAAAAGGATATGATTATTCACAGGAAGGATTGTATTTTATAACGATTTGTGTGCAGGATAAAATTTGTAGATTTGGACATATTGAAAACGGCAAAATGATATATAATCAATACGGCACAATTGCACATAACGAATGGATAAACACACCAAATATACGAACCAACATTATTTTACACGAATTCGTAATAATGCCAAACCATATTCACGGCATAATTGAAATAACCGAAAAATTATCCTACAATGGGGCATACGATACGCCATCGGAATCGGAAATTGGCGAATACGATACGCCGCAACGTACAGACGAATTGCATTCGTCAGTACGTTCGCATTTACGATCGCCATCGCAAACAATTGGCGCTATCGTACGCGGATATAAATCGGCTGTAACAAAACAATTAAACGCATTGGGACTAACCGAAAAATTATGGCAACGCAATTATTACGAACATATTATACGCGACGAACAATCATATATCCGCATTACGGAATACATTCGCAATAATCCAAAAAAATGGGCAGATGATAAAATTAAAATAAAAAAATGAAGAAAGAAATTCAATTTATTTTATACAACACGCCTCAAGAAAACGTAAAAATTGAAGCTGTTGTAAAAGACGACACACTATGGCTAACGCAAAAAGCTATGTCTCAATTATTTGGCGTGCAGGTTCCCGCTATAAGCAAACATTTGAAGAATATATTTAACGAAGGCGAACTAGATGAAAAAGTGGTTGTTTCCATTTTGGAAATAACCACTCAACACGGTGCTATTGAAGGAAAAACTCAAATACAAGGTACACAGTTTTACAATTTAGATGCTATTATTTCTGTGGGGTATCGAGTAAATTCGGCAAAAGCTACACATTTTCGCATTTGGGCTACCAAAGTACTGAAAGAATATATGCTCAAAGGGTTTGTACTTGATGACGAACGTTTAAAACAAGGCGAAACACTGTTTGGTAAGGATTATTTTCGAGAATTGCTTGAACGTGTTCGTTCTATACGTGCTAGTGAACGCCGTATTTGGCAACAAATAACTGATATTTTTGCAGAATGTAGCATCGATTATGACCGCAACTCGCCTACCACAAGAACGTTTTACGCCATGGTGCAAAATAAATTTCACTATGCTATAACTGGACAAACCGCAGCTGAAATTATTTATAATAAAGCTGACAGGAATAAAGAACACATGGGCTTAACAACATGGAAAAACTCGCCTGATGGACGTATTTTAAAATCAGATGTTACTATCGCAAAAAACTATCTACCAGAAAAAGATACACAAACAAAACAGCTATTAAAAGAACAATTAGAAAAATTAGAAAATTTACAAACTGGGTTTTGAGATTATCTGGTGTCGTTGATAAATAAATAAAAAATAATATATCTATTAAACACTTTTTTCATATTTTTGTTAAGTTTTTAATTGACTGTAATTAAAACAATGAGTAACTTACAATAAATTTATAGATATATGTTTGAAGCATTATTTGTCCAAGTCCTTTAAGTATAACAGAAACGACAGAAGCAGATTTGCCAAGTGTTGTATTTTTATTGTTTAATTTTGATTTCATCTTCTAAAATTTAATCTCTATATTATTCATTCTCAGAGGTGCTACATTAGAAACAGGATTTGCATCACGAACTGATAAAGTATGAAATTGTTTTTCTTTATTTAGTTTCGATGATAAAAGTTTTTGCGTATAAACAGTCCATTGTTGCAAAGGTTCAATTTTATACAAAAGCTCATTTTCAAAACCATTGTAAAAGACTATTACTAATTGATTTTTGCCTTTTTTGAGTGGAAGAAAAACAATATCCTGATTAGAATTTACACGGTCTGGCGAAAAATGTGCTGTTATGTAATCGCCATTGAGCAAGATATAAAGAGCATTTCCACTTTTAATTTCTATCGCAATTTTCTGTTCTTTTGTAGATTCAATTTCCTGTAAAAACGCAGTTCCTGATTTAGGCAAAACTTCCTCTGTTACAATTTTTCCGTAAAAAAACTGATTTACTTTTGTCCACCTATCATCGGGTGTTATATTGGGATTTCCTTCTAAATCTGGCAAGTTCCCAAAAACCATGCTACTACGTCTCCTGTACAAATCACCCCATTTTACTGTATTTTGAACCAAACTTACAATTTTTTTATTAGATGAGTTTAACGTAATATTTTGCTTGTTTTCATCAATTTCAACAATGATTTTTCGTCCAAGTTCATTTTCAGAAAACATTATTTCTGGGTTAATATGACGTTTTGTAGTATTGAAAGCCCAATCATAACCAATTAAACTTTTGTATCCGCAATAGTAATTGAGACTTGAATGCCCAAAAACTGGAGAAGAATTTTGTGGAGTTAGCACAGTATTTGCAATAATTTTAGGCAAAATCGCAAAACCATTTTCAAAAGAAACTTTAAGTACAGAATAAGGTAGTTCAGACGTTGTTTTCGGAAGGCGTATATTCCAATCATCACCATATTTTTTTGGAGGATAAAAATCGCAAAGTTCATTTGTTTCCAATACTTTTACTGAAGCAATAGAACCTTTAAAACCTGAAATACCAATATCTTTTCCATAAAAATCTTTCTTCACAAAAAGATACAAATTTCCATTTTTTGTCGTAACCTCACCCCAATTAAATGTGTGATCAAACGGATTTGCAGTTATGCCGTAAATTGCTTCAGAATTTGCTTTTATCCATTTTCCCATTTCTAATAGTACATCGCGTTCAAATTCAACTACAGAACCATCGCCACGTGGTCCGATATTGAGCAAATAATTTCCGCCACGACTAATAACTTTTATCAAACTTGTTATTTTTTCATTAACTTTATCTTGAATGCTTCCACGCTTTTGCCATGAACGATAACCCCAAGTTTCATCAAACATAGAAGCAGCGGTTTGCCATGGAATTCCAAGTTTATAGTCAGGATATTTATTGTCGGGCATTACTGAGAAATCCACATAATCGTTGCCTAATCTTCCACTAATCATACATTGCGGTTGCAAACGGTTGACCAAGTCATACAAATCTTTACTCTGTGCAGGTGTAAGCGAACCCATATCGAACCAAATTTCAGAAATATCGCCGTAATTGGTCATAATTTCTTCCACTTGTTTTTTGTTAAATTCGTAATGTTCATCGGTCAATGGATCGGCATTATGGCTGGAAATTGGATAAGCATGAGGATAATTCCAATCAATAAGAGAGTAATAAACAGCAAAATCAACACCTCCTCTTTTACAAGCATCGGCTAATTCTTTCATTAGATCTCTTCCATAAGTAGTAGCATCAACAATATTAAAGTCGGTGTATTGAGAATGATACATGCAAAAACCATCGTGATGTTTAGATGTAAAAACAATTGAACGCATTCCTGCATCTTTTGCCAGTTTCACAATTTCATCTGGATTCCATTTTGTTGGCTCAAATTACTTTGCAGTATTTCCATACCAATCGCTAAAAATTCCAGCGAAAGATTGTATTTGCTCGCTATAACCACGCTCTACAGGTTTTCCATCATATACTCCACCATAAACAGAATAAAGTCCAAAATGTATAAACATTGAAAACTTTTGGTCGAGCCATTGCTGAGATGGTTTTTGCTGAGCCAACATAAGCAAAGGAAAACACAAAAACAGACTTAAAATTTTGCACTTCATCTTTTAATTTTTTCAATAATTTATGTCGCAAATATAATGTTTTTTAGATTGTACTAATTTAATTAATGTAAACTAAGTATTATTGATAAATTTAATTCATAATATTAAAAAATTTGCTAATTTTGGAATATGATTTTTCACAAAAAAACATATGCTTACTTATTTAATACTTTTATAATTAATTTAGTAAAATATTTCTTTTTATCCTATAAGATTGTATCTTTGTAATGCTTAATTAATTGACACCGCTTATGAATGAATATTTTAGACACAAGAATACTTTACTTTACAACAATGATATTCTAGATAAAAACCTTTTCAAAGAAGAGTTTATTGATTTAATTGTAACTTCTCCACCGTATAATGTTGGAATAGAATACAATTCAAATGATGACGAGTTAAGTTACGAACAATATCTAAATTTTTCAGAACAATGGTTATCAAATTGTTTTAAATGGAGTAAGGCACAAGCTCGTTTTTGCCTAAACATCCCATTAGATAAGAACAAAGGTGGCAATCGAGCTGTTGGAGCAGATTTAACAAAAATTGCACAAAAAGTTGGCTGGAAATACAAATCTACAATCGTTTGGAACGAAGGTAACATTTCGCGCAGAACGGCATGGGGAAGTTGGAAGTCTGCTTCTGCTCCTGTTGTTATAGCACCTGTGGAATTGATAGTAGTTTTATACAAAGACGAATGGAAAAAAACTAATGGAAGTAAAATATCAGATATTACATCAGATGAATTTAAAGCGTGGACAAATGGAGTATGGACATTTAATGGAGAAAGTAAAAAACGAGTCGGACATCCTGCCCCTTTCCCAAAAGAATTACCATATCGTTGCATAAAATTGTTCAGTTATGTAGATGATTTAATTTTTGACCCATTTGCTGGCAGTGGAACGACACTGTTTGTTGCTTCAAACTTAGAAAGAAGAGCTATAGGAATAGAAATTGATAAAAGCTATTGCAAATTAGCTAAAAATAGAATTTTAAAAGAAACAGGAGTCTTAGATTTTAAAATATGACAAAGAAAAAATTAACACAAATAGATTTAGTAAAGGAATATTTTATTAAAAATCCTAAAAAAGATATTCCACATCCCAAAGTTGTAGATTGGGTTGTTTCTGAATGGAAAAAACAAACAGGAAAAGTTTTCCGCGATCCCGATCGTGCAATACGTTCGCTATATCAAAAAGGCTTTTTGATAAAAATAGACAAAGGAGTTTATAGATACGAGCCTAGTTTTGCTAAAAGTAAAAAACAAGAAAATTTCACAGCTGCACAAAAGAAAAAAATATTAGAAAAAGATGGATATAAATGTGTCGTTTGTGGTAAAGGTATAAAAGATAAAGTTGAGTTACATATTGATCATATTATTCCTAAGGATAAAGGAGGTAAAGCAACTATTGAAAACGGTCAAGTTCTATGCTCACAACACAATTTTTTAAAGAAAAACCTAAATCAAACTAAAACCGCAAAGAAAATGTTTATCAATCTCTATGAATTAACAAAACGTAAAGGAGAAAAAACATTAAATGAATTTTCTGCCGAGATTTTAAAAGTATTTGAAAAATATGGAATAAACGGTCACATAGATTGGAAAAAATAATTACTTAAGAATGAATCTACCCATTAAAAAAACATCTCAATAATTTTGTTTTATTAAAATATTTTTCTACCTTTGTTACCAACAAAAGACATTAAAATATGAAAAATTATATTTGTCCTAAATGCAATGGTTATCTAAGTATTGATAATGAAATTGTGTTTTTAACTAAAAATAACAAAGGCGAATCTGCTATAGTATTATTAAGTGCAGAACTTGGTAATTACAGTTTTAGAAAAAATGACAATGTGGATTTTGAAGAAGGCGACCACGTAAATTTCATTTGCCCAATTTGTTACGAAAATCTTAATGCAGAAAATATTGATGATAATTTAGCTTGTGTTAAGATGATAGACAGTAACGGAAAAGCAAAAAAAATAATGTTTTCAAAAGTTTTAGGCGAAAAATGCACTTACGCAATTAGCGACGAAGGAGTTGACTCTTTTGGGGACAATAAAGATACGTATTCAAATAGGTTTTAGTTTTTTATTTTTTGTTTTCATATAGGTTGTTTTAAGGTGCGTTGAATTTTTCTTCGCACCTTTTTTTTATTATTATGGCTCTACCCTATTTAAAAATATTAAAATATTTTCTATTTTTATTTAACTTTTACAAACTCTCTCCAAAATTTTTCTTTAACAACAAAAATTGTAACAAACACAAGTAAAAGGCAAGTATTTAGAACATAAACTAAAGTTTGAGATTCTGGTTTTAGGAATACACTAACAAAATACAAACTCAAAGCTAAAACAAAATAGAACACGCCATTTCCAACTTCATAAGGTACTTTATAATATTTTTGCCCCCAGTAGAAAGAAAGTAATGTCATTAAGAAATAACAAACAAGTGTAGCCCATGCTGCACCAACATAGCCATAAATTGGAACTAATACTAAATTTAAAACAATAGTTATAACTGCTCCAAATATTGCAAGCCAAGCTCCGTATTTTGTCATGTCGTTTAGTTTGTACCAAATTGAAAAATTAAAGAAAATTCCTAAAAATAAATTCGCAATTAATAATATTGGTACGACTTTCAAACCTTCGTGATAATTAGGGGAAATAAAATATTTTATAATATCAATATAAAACATTACACCTAAAAATATCATCAAACCGAAGATTATAAAATATTTTGTTGCTTTTGCATAAAGTTGACGAGCATTACTTTCATTTTTATTTTGGAAAAAGAAAGGTTCTGCAGCGTATCTAAACATTTGGATAAAAAGCGTCATTAAAACAGCTAATTTATAGTTTGCAC
>FZPS01000191.1_pt108 | contig 33385 bp, 25 predicted proteins | sample 1817821 | NCBI WGS metagenome assembly FZPS01 (sample SAMEA104158645, study PRJEB21678) | metagenome | place: Germany | collected 2015-04-21
GTGTGGCGCTCTTTCAAGTCAATCAATTGAGCGTTCAGACCGTCAAAATCATATACATTTTCACGAATCCAAGGCAATCTTACAATAGCAGCATCAGGCTCTCGAATCTCCATCCCTGGGAACAAGCTCAAAGCTTCGTTATCCGTAAGCATGAGATGTATTTCGATTTGTTTGGCTTTTTCGCCGTCACCGCCATCTCCGCCACCTTCTCCGCCTCCGCCTCCATCCGAGGAAAAGTTTAGAGCGACCAGCGCAACCTGTGAGATCGTCACCATCAAAAGTAAAAACGGTATGATGGTAAGAAACAGGTTCATAATAGGAACTAAATTAGGTTCCTTAGGTGCGGTCTGGCCCTTCTGTTGCCTCGCTTGCGAAGGACGATATACTGCCATGTCTTATTCCTTAATGTAGTTGTTGATGTGGTTTACGAGTTTTACGCTATATTCATCGATGTTGTTAATGATATTAGACGCACGGGTAAAGAACCAGCCTTTGAGAAGAGTGAGCGGAATTGCACCGATCAAACCGAGGGCTGTCGTTCCCATCGCCATTTTAATACCATTTGTAAGAGCTGTGTTTGCTGCTGCACCGGTGAGTTCACCCAAGCTGCTAAATGCTGCGATCAATCCCCAAATCGTTCCCAAGAGACCGAGATAGGTTGAAATCTGAGCCAAGGTATCGAACCAGAAAAGACCGCCGTCAAGTTTGTGAACAGTTTGAAGAACAGCCTCGTCAAATGCGTTTTGTACTGCAATGTGAGCTTCTTCACCGGTTTTGCCGGTTCTGCGCACATCTTTATAAACGGTTAGACCGCTCCAGAAAATAAAGCCCATGGTGGTTCCGCGGAATTCTCCGGCAACCTTGATAGCTTCGTCAATCTGATCGTTTTTGATAAAGTTTTTAAGCTTCAAGAAAAACTTTTCTGCATCAATCTTTTCGCGAACGTAAAGCTGAATGTAACGGACAACTGCCAAGGCAACACCGATAAGAACGACGACTGCAATGACATGAGCGAAAAATCCGCTCGTGGTGTACATTTCGATGAAGTTGACACTTCCGCTAATGATTTGTTCTGTTTCTTCAGCTTCTTGAGCAAACAGTGCACCCATGCTCAGAAGCATGATTGCAATAATCAGGATGTTAAGTTTCTTTTTCATTTTGACTCCTTAAGCCATGTATTTAGTAGATCTTCACTGTATTCTTCGACACACTCATCCGTGAGCTCCATCCTATATTTATAGCTCATGAAAAAAGTGTCTAATTTACTTTTATATATTCCTGAGTCGGGAGCCATGTCCCTTAACTCGATCACTATCTCTTCTTCTTCGATATATATTCCCTCTTCGTTAATGTATCCGCCTCCTGTGAATTGGGCTGATAGGTAGCTGATTCCCAGCATTACGAAGAGTAGGATAAACAGAGACTTTCTCATCTGACTTCCTCCTTGCCGGCAACGAGGTATTGGATGTTTGCCAAGATACCGCGGTAATCACTGAAGTTCTCCACTTCAAAGCGCAGTACGTTTCTTCCTTCCACCACCTGATGCGGCTCGATTAGCAATTGACTCTTATATACCGTGAAAGGCTCGGGATCATAGTCAAACATTGCTCCGCCTATGTCGATGTCATTCAGATAAACTGTGACAGATTCGGGAGCGATGATGTCGATCATGCCTTCATGGAACTGGCTGTCAATCGTAAATTCAGTTTCAAAAACGATGTTATTTATAATAGTTTCTTCAATTGTTTCTACTTCTGATGCTACGCCATCATCATCTTCTTCTGTTGTTGTTACTACTACTTGTTCGACAACCCAGATCGGCAGTGCACCTGCAATCTCCCAGTCGTAGAGGTTTTCATCTTCAATATTCCAGTTTTCGGCAATGCTTGCCAGTTGTCTGATTTCCTCTCCTTCTTCATCAATATATATAGCAGTCCAGTTTTGAGAGCTGGGAACGCTTACGCTGACGGGAGGGATGTTTGCCAAGATGCGTGCATGCGAAGTAAATAGCTTCACCGCTGCTGCAGCTTGCAAGCTCGATGAGTCGTCATTCTCAAACACTATCTGCAGGTCATTATCACCGGGTGCAAAGAATGAGCCGTCTATCAGATAGCTATAGCGCGTGGTATCGGTGTTCTTGCTGTCCAGGGTATCCACGGGCACCCAGCTGGACATTACCGCACTTCCATTCACCCAAACGTCAATGTTGAGAGGGAAGATAAGCTGAAGCAGAGCAAAGTCAGGCTCTAAATCAAACTGTAGATTACGGCTGATAGTAAGCGTATTTTCAGCAGGAACATCTATGCTGCCCAAAGTGACATTCTTCGGGGTCTGAACCTGCGTGATATTTGTATCTATGTTTTGAGGATTGCTTATGATCTGCCACTGATCATCGAGCACATAATCCACGGTACGATACTCGGGGATCTGCTCATACTTGTTCAGTGCAGTGATCGCATCCTCTGTATAACTGTTTTCATAACCGGCTAAATAGTAGTTTGTATGTAAGAATGAGTGATAGCCGAGAGATGCGCTGACATGAGGCAACATTTGTTGCCAAACAGTCTGTTCTACAACGTTGGCAAAGTTCTCACCATAGTAATCTCTGTTATCTTTACCTTCGCCGGTGATGTTCCAATAGCTTCTTACCTGTGAATCTAAGACATCAGCTGCTTTTTCATGGATTCTTGCCATGATGTTGTACGCGCGCGTGATGCGTTCATTATCTATGTAATAGCCGGAATTAAGTCCATCGTTGAGAATGTCTTCTACCTTTTTGATTTCGGCAACCGTTGCTTCGTTAAAGCGTGGGATACGACGGTCGCCTTTTTCCAGGTTGGTATTCCATCTGGTAAGGCTGTTAACCCTTACATGCTGATTAGGAGTTCTGGTAAAGAAGGCTCCATTCTCGATGGTGGAAAGTCTGTCGTCAAAGTTATTGAGATAGGCAATCCTGCGTTGCATTTCATCATATTCTTCTTGAACTTGGGCAAAGATATTATAGACAGCCTCATTGCTGAAGCTCAGACCTTCATCTTCAAAGTCGCGCTGCAATGCACGATATTCATCACGAATAGTGAATGCCTGATCGTAATCCTTTTCGCTATATGCTGCGTCAAAGCGAACAGCAACCTTGTGGAGTTCGGTTTCGGCGTAGTATTTATAATATCCATCTTTGGAGGGGTCTTTTGCCATGAGTTCTTTTGCCAGGCGGAGATGTTCGTCCATCTCGTTTCTATCTCTGTGTCCCACCACCATATATTCAAGATATATAAGAGCGTCCGGATGATCCGGATAGAGCTCGATAAACTGGTGGCGCAGGCGATATTCTTCTTCAATCTGCTCTGCTCTGAGATTCATGATAATAGCGTCCATGAGCAGCTCGCTGACAACCTGATCGCCATAGTCGATTGTGTTCGCTCTGGCTTCTTCAAAGAGACCGATATATCCTTCTGCTGCTTCTGCATACTCTTCTGCCAATGCTTTGCGGGCGACAGATGCCAAGCGCAACTGGAAGGCATAGATGCTTGCGGGATGCTTTGCCAAGAACTCTGCTTCGAGCGCTGCGGCATAAGGCTTATCAAGCATCAGGTCTTCGGCGATTTCGATAGCGTGGTGATAGCGTGCATATACTGCATCCACGGTGTCGTCTGTTTCGGTCAGCTCCATCAAGAGATCGATGGCTTGCTGGAAAGCACCGGCTTTTTTAAAGGCTTCTACTGCTTGGTTCTTTTGACCCAAGACTTTACTGTCACGGCCTGCTCCCATCTCGGCAGCAAGGCGCAAGCGTTCGTTTGCCTCAGCCATGAAGTCGCCTTCTTCGCTGGCTTTTTCAAAGCTGTTTTGAATCTGCACCAAGATGTCTTGCATGATGTTTGCTTCATCTTCGGGACTTTCAGCATATGCCAAAGCATTGCGGAACCACTTCTCAGACTCGGCAAAGTTGCTTTGGCGCTCACTCATATTGGCAAGCTTGAGATAGGTTTCCCTCTTTTGGCTATCCGTCATGATCTCTTCTTCTTGAAGAGCTTGCAGATAGAGCTGAGCTGCTTCGGGCAGCTTTTCACGTCTGAACTGTGTATCTGCCAAGAGCAGAACAAGATCGTTTGCTTCTTTGAGACGCTCGGTAGTATAGTATTCTTCCTGGCGAATGATGTTCATAAAGCGAGTAGTTCGGCTTTGCAGGAAGAAGAAGGCTTCATCTTCATCGGCAAACTCACCTTCGGCGGGAACGAATTCCGGATCTTCGAAGTTGTCTTGAGCTCTGCCGAAGAGAGCCTTTGCATATTCCAGCATCATCTGTTCATATTCAAAATAACGTAAGTTTTCGGGATAATTATCATTATATTCATTCAGTTTAGAGGTTGCCAAGATGAAGTCCACGGTCTCCCCGGTTGCCGTAGCCAATGCCGCATAGTTATAAGCCATGGTGCTGTCGCGCTCTGCTTTGAAGGCACCATAATTTTCGTTATGCAACTCGGCGTACTTTTCATAAGCAGCCATATGTTCGTTGTATCTCTCTAAGGTCTCGTGTCCGGTATCTTTGGCAAAATTGTTATACAAACGAATGGATCTTTGAGCGTAAGCATTTTCAATGATATCCAGCTGACGGCTGATATCTTTTTCTTGATTTACTTCATACCATTTGCTGCCATAACCATAGTCGTCTATCAATCTTTGATAAATGCTTTGCGTGATGGTATCAAGGTCTTGGTCTTCACGCAATTCTTGTCCTGCATTATGATAGAGAACCAGGATGGAGTCCAGGATCACGGGATTGTAATAAGCATTAGGCACAAGGTTGATCTTGAGTTCCAGCAAGTCAACAGCCTGCGTGGATGCGCTGAGGTCTAATTTGTTGCGAATAGCTCCGTCAACGATCTGCTCCATCACCTCTTCATTGCTGTAATTGCGGAATACTTCTTGCGCTTCCGCCACACTCTTGGTTTGGGAATAGAAGTCTGTGCCGTCAAAAGCGATGAGACAGTATGCGATGTTATCTACTGCGTCCTGGCGGTAGTTAGCGATCAATTCAGAATCATCTATAGCACCTTCATCGATAGCCATGAGAATGATGATAAAGTCGTCCATGGCATCACGCAAAACTTCGTGATCAAAGCTGTTCATGCGAACCCAGCCGCGTTGATAAAGCGCTTCATAATATAGAGGGCTGTCTTCGTTTTCAATGATCTTATTGAAGTGCACAAGCGCTGCTTCTTCATATTGTTCCGGCTCTTGAGAGTCGCGAGCAAAGCTAAAGTTCAAAAGCCCCAGACGGAATACCGACTCTTCAAACATCGTTGAATGCGGATAGTCGCTTACGATCTCGGTGAGAGCATCGAAAGGCTCGGCAAAGTTTTCCACTGAATAAAGGCTGCTTGCGGGCGGCTCTTCATTGATTCTTGCATTCATACGATATTCGATCTTGCTGTTATCCACCTCTTGTCGGATCAGCTCACTGCTGATGAAGGCGAGGTTATAAAGAGCAAGATCTCTATCGGGATAATTGGGATCTTTCCTGAGTGTATTGCGGAAGTGATCCAGCGCAATCGTCATATCTTCGGGCTGAGCATAATACTGCAATTCGCCCAGCATATAATGAAGGTCTGCTTCCTGCGCAAAATAGGTTCCCGTGGGCTGAGGCATACCTTGATAATTAGGATGCTCTCTGCGGAAAGCCTCAATCTCGTTCGCCATAGCCGAGAGTTTACCACGCTGAATAGCTTGGTTTTCAAAGAGTTCTTCATCACTGAGTTCATTTTGGATTGCAATGAAGGCTTCATATTCGTCTATCTGGCGACGATATTTCAGCTTAAGGGTGATGAAGTCCAGCTCTGTAATGGATTGCTCATAGCTTTCATTGAGTTCATCCAGCACTTCATGATGCGTCAAAAGCTCTTGAATGCCATCGCTTACTCTTTCCATCCTGGCTTGTTTAAGCTCGGCTCCCACCAGGTCTAACATATCATTTATTATAAATTCTTCGATCTCATCACAGATCATGGTCATCAAGCGAGCCTCTTCCTGGATGTCGTCATAGCCTTGAAGCAGCTCATCAAAGATCATATAATCTTCGGTATCTTCAAAGGCCAGGTCAGCCATAAGCTCTTCATGCATGGCTTCAATGCGGGCTTTTTCTTGGATGATCTCTGCACGCTGTTGGCTGAGCTCTTCCATGTATCCGGCTTCGATATCATCCAAAAGCAATTCATCTATGATCTCAATCATCTCATCATAGATCTTAACCGTTTGTTCCAATTGGAATGCGCCGTCTAAATAGATGTCTCCTACAAAGATGTCGTCTTCATCAATGATGCCGGCTTCATACTCGGCATAGTGTAGGTTCAAATAGGCTTCAATGATGTTTAAAGTATTATGATACTGTTGAATACTGTTTCGGATGTGTCCTACAGTATCCAGGGTCTGACTTTGGACCGCCAAAGAGATCTCTTGCACGCCTGCATAGACCCCAAGATGGTCTTTAAGCTCTTGGATCTGCTTAACTTCAGACTTATATTGTTTGTTCAAGCGAGGCTTAAACAAGGTGTTCGGCATTTCTTGAATTACGCCGTTTAATGCTCCGAGATCCGCCTCCACTTGATCGATATCAAAGTAAAGGGCTTCTAAATTCTCTATAGTCGGGTTTTCATAAAAAGTTTCAAAGTCAATTCTATCCAATCTGGCTAAGACAGAGTTTCGAGCAGGAAGAATCACCTCTAAGAGGGTCTCATTGTTTTCCATATAGGATTGGATGGTGTTCAAGACTTCTTGTTTGTCTTCATTTAATTCTGAAAATAGATAGAGATAGCTTAGAATGAGTTCGTCGGATACCAATCCATTGCTAAGAACGGTGTCCAAATAGCGGAATGTCAGTTCATTTTCCCCGATTTCTATGAGCTCAGACAAGATACGGTGGAACATGAGTCCCAACATTGTTCTGGCATCAAGGTCAAAATCTGTATCGAGGAGAGCGACAAAGGTGTCGATGGCTCTATCTGTTTCGCCTATGCGTGCAAAGAGATGCCCCATAAGGTATCTGACTTCCACATCTCTCAGATAGTTCAGGGATTGGGAAAAGCCTTCCAATGCTGTATCGGCTTGATCCGGATCAATCATTATCAATTGAGATAACTCATCGACCAAAAACTCTTTAGAAAGCTCTCTCATTAGCTGCTTTTCTTCTTCTATCATCTCTATAAGCAGCTCGATGTCTTCTTCTTGTAGCTCTTCGGCAATTAGTAATATCTCTTCTTCACTTAGATTGTCGAGGAAGGCATTGGCAAGAGATAGACAACTCTGCAACAAGAGGACTATCAAGAATACTTTTATAAAATTTCTCATAACCTGCTCACTTTTTAACTCACAAGTGTATAAGCGGCACACTACCGCTTTCAACAGTGTGCCAGGACGCTTGTGAAACATCCTGGCTCACTTTTATTAAGGGTTTAGGAAGCATGAATCCTAAACACCACGCTACATAAATAACGCAAAAGCTTATTGCTTCAATTCTCTGATAAGTTGACGCAGTTCGTCCAAAGATTGTTGCGCTTTGCTGCGTTCTTCGCGTAAAACTCTAAGCTCTTCCAAAAGGTTTCTTATTTCCGGTGAAAGCATGCTCTGTGCAGCATCTCCGGCGCCAGTAGAGGGGACAACGAGTCCGCCGGCTTCTTGAGAGCCTACGTCCACCTTACCACCACCACCGTGTACGGCGAGGTTGCTAAGCTGAGGACGACGCTGGGCTTCTGCATATTTATCAAAGAGATAGGATACGCCGAAGGCTACGCGTAAGTTATCCTCATAGCCATTGTTTTTAGCGAGGTCTTCCACAGCCTGGGCACCCAGCTTGAATGACCAATTGTCATGGCTATATCTCAGACCAACGTTGAAGTCCGCACCGTCAAACTCACCTTGAACAGCGAGATTGTTTATGGGCGAGAATTCAGCCGAGACAAAACTTGATTGAAGGAGGCGAGAGCGGGAAACCTGACCTGAAAAGCGGTTGGTTCCCATGCCTAAGTTCACCATCCAGGGCATGTTGAGGAAATGAGCCTGCTTTGAGACAACTGCATACATTGAGAAGTGCTCATAGTCAGTCTTATCGGGATGGTTATAAAAATCATCACCATCAACAAGATCCAAGCCGTTCTGATAGTTTTGGCTGGAGAAGATGTTGTCCATTCCAACAGCTATCTGCGGAAGGGAGTTCGTTTCTTCCAGGAGCTTAACTTTCGCATTGAGGAAATAGACCATGGGTTCATCATTGACTTTGCTTCCGATGAATGCACCCAATTCTACGCGGTCCATTATCCCCGCACCGACCATAGCATAGGGCATAAATCCGCTAAATTCTACGGGCTTAGCGATATCCATATAATATCCTGCAACCATAAACTCAGCCGCTTTATGAGGCAAGACATATGCGTCTGGCGTTCTTAACATTCCAAGGGTCTGAAATGGCGCTGCATTTAACAGACCAAACATCGTCGCAACAACGACAAGTGTCAAAATAACTTTTTTCATACTTCCCTCCACCTCATTAACTTAAGGTGTTGTTTAATTAATATTATTATGATATGTTTACAATCATGGACTACAAATACCATTGACAACTAATCCGTCAAGCTTTTTCTTGCCTCATGAAACGAAATCATAAACAGATATTAGCTTCAGCCGGCGAAAAAAAGGCTGCCGACTATCTCCTATCATGCGGATATACAGTGCTTTGCACTAACTTTTATACACGCCAAGGTGAGGTCGACATCATTGTGGAAAAAGATCAACATTTAGTGTTTGTTGAAGTAAAAACTCGATCTTTTTTCTCCGTGGAGAGTGCTGCAGAAAGTGTGAATTATCACAAGCAACGCAGGGTTTCGTTAGCAGCTTTAGAATATTATAACCAAAATCCAAAATTTGAAAACTACGAATGCAGATTTGACGTGATTATCGTTTTATATGATAGAAAAGATGAAACTTACAGCATAAAACATTTTATCGATGCTTTTTTGCCCATACTGTAAATCTTGTTCACGTCCCATCTGAAACAAAAGAAAATATTATTATCATTTCACGTTTTTCTCACGCCTTCCTTATTGGGTTCTCGTGATGATATGGTCATGATGTGGTCATCGCCATGAGCGTATCACCACCTTGTGATAAGCGGTATCCAATAGGTAAGAGACGGCTACGCATGATGTTATGGGTGGCTCCGAGCTCTCGAGCGAAATAGTTAGGCGCGTAAATTGACGATCAATCAGTAAAAAGGGGCTATATGCTTTAAAATGCACTAAATTAAAAGTCAATTCCTCAGCAGGTCAACATCAAAGTCCGATCCCAGATACCTCAGCCAATCCGGATTCTCCGCTTCCATATCATCATCTGCCACATAGATAAGGCGATAGTTATTATTCATCTGTATATCCAAAAAGAGATAAACCGGCTTATGACCCGTGGTATATTTCCATATCTGATAATCTTTTATGGCGAAACGGCTCTCGGTGGAGCTGTGTCCTTTTTCTATATCCGAGGGCATGCCGTGGCGCACAAGGATTCTGCCCATATCGGTTTGCCATCCCGGTTTGATGGTAGCAAAATACTGATTTGAATGATCCACTCTTTCGCGGATGAGATCCAGTATTCCATCCACGCTCATCCTGCTGCTCAGCGCCATTTCTTGCCAGAAACTATTAACATAATATCGCTTGGAATCTTCCTTCATCTTATCCCAATTACGCGGCAATCTGCTGCCCATAAAATAGCGCATAAGTATATACTCTTCATCAGGATCCGCAAAGAGACGATAAAGCATTTCCTGTTCTTCACTAATCACAAGATCAAACTCTTTTTCCTCTATAATATCGTCCAAAAATAGGCTGATTTTACCTATATATTTTCCCGCTTCGAGATCTTCTAAGGGAATCTTTAGACTCAATGCGCTGCTCAGAGAATTCACCGAAATATCCAGATAATCTTCCATTACGGTCTTATCATCTTTGCTGAGACTGAGTACCAGCAAGAGGTTTTCGCCCATGTTTTCTTCACGCGAATACAGCTCGGTGTAGATGATGGCGTGCTCATAGTGATTTTTGCTGATGATGAGAGACACGGCGGGCTCGAGGATACGATTGTTGCGTTGGAACTTTTTCATGAAGCTGCTGCTTTCTTCTATCTCCAAGATGCGACTGTTTAGTTCGATATCGGAGAGCCTGCTGTCCTTGGACAAAGCACGTGCGAAGATACTGCGACTGAAGACTTTGTCAGACGCTACATCACGAGCAGTGAAAACAATCTTCAAACTATCCTCGTCCATGGGGATGACAAGACGGTTAAAATATGACTTATGAGTCGATTGCGCATCATATTTATTTGTGATGCCGATCACATCATCGATCTTTTGCTGACTGAGAACAGAGTCTTGCGAGGCGATGGAAATCCCCACTTCCACCTGCGCGAAATACGCACCGTTCCCCGCCTCGAAAAGCAAGGATTTATATGGGATCTGATAGTCCAAAAGTATGGTAGTCTCGCCCTGATTATCCAAAAAGCGATGACTATCTAAATGCATGAATAAATACTCATTTGCCAAAAGCGTAAGCGGCAAGAGGAACAGGGCAATAGCGATAAGTTTAAAGGTCTTCATATTCTTCTTCTTTGTTTTTCAATCTATATTGACCAAAGCCTTTATCATCTTCAAAGACAAAGCTTCGATTTAGCTTAAAATAATGCCAGACAATGCTCGGCGGGCGTCCGATGGGAAAAGCCTCCGAGACGACCTGATCCGGCTCGCCGAACTTGATATAGATTCGGCCTCTATCGGACTTCCAGCCCGGCATGCGTTTATGGATGCTAAAGCGTTGATCTGCTTCTAATACTCTTTTGTTAAAGAATTCCCGCGTTTCATTTCTCAGCGTTCCCGGGGTTGGGTCTTTCACCTGCCAAAAGCTTTCTATGGCCTCTTCATACATATCTTTAGGGACTTTGCGCAAGGTTTTCCATTGCGTTTGCGTGGCGATATAGCGGATTTGCTGCATCTGGTCTTTGAGGCTATATTTGCGAGAAAAGGAAAACCATGCTCTAAATAGCAGAGGCTCAACCTTATAGCGGATATTTTGTTCATCCAAATAGACTGCCATCTCGTCGATTTTATCCTGCTCAAAAAACTCTGTAAGTTCCAATTCGAAACGACTTTCGGGATTGTAAAAGAGGCTGCGCTCAGAATCCGCCTCGATGATGATCTGCTGTATATCTAAAGAAAATCTCTGCCTCAATGTAAGCCTATCCGGCAGATCGAGTTCCAGTTCCTGCGGGATATATTCAAAGCCTTCCTTTTCGGCAATGATATATGCCAAACCTATCTCGGTGTCATTATCCCCGATTTTAAAGGACTTGCTAAAGCTCTGTTTGTCGCCAAGATGCTTGTTTTTTAGAAAGACATTCAGGGTGTAGCTGTCCTGAGCAAGCTCCCAGCTTTGAAATACCGGAACAGCACACTGATCCAGCCAGTCTCGCCTGGGAATAGATAGTCTTATCTCCTTGCTGAGCACATGTTTCCTGCGTGAATCCTTTACCTCCAAAGAGAGCTGATACTCGGCATACTCGGCGTTTTTTGCAAAGATGAACAAGTCATAAGGAAAGAGCAGATTAGCCTCCACTTTCTCGCCATACTTCTCGAAGAGAAACTCCTGAGCAAATAGCACGCTGCCACAAAAAAGCAGAAGGAGAAAGATACTAAGAATCTTGATTTTGGACACTTTGCCCCACCATACGATATTTGGTATTATTGCTTTTCAAAAAGCCTATGAGCTCTCTTTTGACCACTATGGGATAGCCTGCATGAAAGCTATACACATCGCCTGTGGGGACATGAACCACCACTTCCAAGGTGACGGCGCCTTGCTCTTTGATGAGCGGCGTTATCTTTTTTAAGATGCCGGCTTTAAGATCAAAATCACGGATGGTGACGATCAGCTTGCCTGTCAGCCTTTGCGGGAGCTCTTCAAAGGGAACCACAGCTTTCGGCAAGATGCGTAAGATCGTGTCTTCATTACCGTTATATGTGCTTTTATTGCCTTCTATGAAAAATACTTTACCTTCTTCGAGTATATCGGCAAAACGGGCAACATCTTTATGAAATAGCGGAACCTCAAATGTGCCGTGCAGGTCTTGCATCTCTACGAATGCCATGGGATTGCCGCGTGAATCTCGCTTGCGCGAAACGGAGCTGACTATGCCTACGATGCTCATCTCTCCCTGCGCTGATTTGCCTCGGGCGGAATTCACAGTGCTCACAAGTTCCACCATGGGTTTTAGCTCCTCTAACGGGTGTCCACTCATGTAGAAGCCCAAAACCTTCTTTTCGTTCTCCAGTCTTTGTAGATTTCCCCATTCTTCAAGCGCCGGAAGCTCGGGATAATAGTCGTCTTCATCTTCATCCAAGATGAGGTCAAATAGCGAGGTTTGTCCCATCTTCTTATCTCTTTGCTCACCGGATGAGAAAGCCAGCGCTTGTTCTATAACCTCCCATTTCTGGGCTCGGTTGCCTTCAAGATCGTCCATAGCGCCGGACGCCACGAGGCTTTCAAGCACGGTCTTATTCACCGAACTGCTATCCATACGCGAACAGAAGTTGAAGATATTGCTATATTCCCCGTTTTCGGCTCTATCTTCCAAAATGCAGTTTATTGCCGCTTCACCGAGGTTTTTAAGTGCGCGCAAACCGAAGAGAACTTCCTTGCCGTGTACACTAAATTCAGCTTCACTACGATTGATATTCGGCGGGATGATATTGATAGCCATATCTTTACACACGCCTATGATGGTGGTCACTTTGGTAGGATCATCTTCCAAGGAAAGCAGCGCCGCCATGAATTCCACGGGATAGTGGGTCTTGAGCCAAGCGGTCTGATAAGCAACCAATGCATAGCAAGTGGCATGGCTCTTATTGAAAGCATATTCAGCGAACCTCAGCCAATCACTCCAGATCTTTTCCACTGTCGCGCGCGGGACGTCTTGTTTGAGTGCGCCCTCTATCACCTTTTCTCTGTATATCTGCATGAGATCAGTCTGCTTTTTACTCATAGCTTTACGCAGGGTATCCGCATCGCCGCCGCTGAGTCCGCCCAATTCGCGAGACATCTGCATCACTTGCTCCTGATAGATGGTAACGCCATAAGTGCTTTGCAGCACGTTTTCTACCAAGGGGTGATCATAACTCACCTTCTCGCGCCCGTGCTTGCGCGCGATATAACTATCGATAAACTGCATGGGGCCGGGGCGATACAGCGCCACCATCGCGATGAGATCTTCAAACATATTCGGCTTGAGATCGGTGAGATATTTGCGCATGCCGTCGCTTTCAAATTGGAATACTCCATCGGTCTCGCCGCGTCCTAACATGCGGAAAACATCCTGGTCGTCCAAGGGAATAGTGTCTATATCTATCTTTGTACCATGGCTTTGCATTACCAGATCTATAGTCTTTTTGATGATGCTGAGCGTTTTGAGACCCAGGATGTCCATCTTGAGCATCCCGAGTTCGTCCAGCCACTTGCCTTCATATTGCACTAAGACAACGTTTTCACCGCCTTTCTGACTATTGCAAGCCAGCGGCACATAATCCGTGAGATCACCGGGTGCAATCACCACTCCCGCGGCGTGTATACCCGTCTGACGGATCAGCCCTTCCAGCACATAGGAGTAGTCATATATCTGCTGATATTTCGGGTTGTTTTCTAAAAGTTGAGCGAACTCCGAGCTTTGCTTACGAGCTTCTTCAATGCTTTTCACATTGTTCGGCATGCTCTTGGTCACCTGATTTGCTTCGGATGCGGGAACGGAAAGCACGCGGCTCACATCTTTGAAGGCACTCTTAGCGCCGAGTTCACTGAAGGTGATGATCTGTGTAACGCTTTCTCTATTGTAGCGTTGAACTATATATTCAATTACTTTAGCCCTATTTTGGGCGCAGAAGTCTATATCGATATCAGGCATGCTTACGCGATCGGGATTGAGGAAACGCTCGAAGAGAAGCCCGTATTTGATGGGATCGACCTTGGTGATTTCCAAGAGATAGGCGATGATGCTGCCGGCTGCCGAGCCTCTGCCGGGACCCACGGGAACGTCATGGCTGCGCGCACTATCTATGATATCTTTCACCACGAGGAAATAGCCTTCAAACTCCATGCGTTTGATTACACCCAATTCAAACTCTATACGCTTCTTAACCTCTTCGCTCATATCGGGATACTTGGTTTTAGCGCCCTCATAACAGAGGTGTTTGAGATAGTCGCCCATGTTTTCAAACTCTGGTGGCGTCTCTACTTTCGGCAAGAGAAAGTCATCGTATTTGAGCTCAAGATCGATGCTTTCGGCGATCTTTAGCGTATTCTCATAAGCTTCAGGATGTTCGGGGAATAGCTTTTTCATCTCATCGGGAGACTTAAAATATAGCTCGGTGGTGTTATAGCGCATACGGTTTTCATCTTCCAAAAGCTTACCAGTTTGGATGCAAAGCAGGATGTCGTGCGCTTCGTGATCTTTTTTGTGCAGATAGTGGCAGTCATTTGTGAGAACAAGAGGGATATCCAGCTCTTTAGAAAGTTCTATCAGCTTGGGCATAGACTTCTTTTCGCCATCGAGATTGTGGTCTTGAATCTCAAGATAATATCTATCTCCAAAGAGCTCTTTATACCAAAGCGCAGCCTCTCTTGCCTCTTGATTCCTGCCTTGCAAAATAAGCCAGGGAATCTCGCCTTTCACGCATGCCGAGAGGCAGATAAGCCCTTCACTATGCTTAGATAATAGCGACTTACTGATCCGCGGATTATAATAAAACCCTTCGATATAAGAAGCCGAAGAGAGCTTCATCAGGTTTTGATAGCCCTGATAGTTTTGGGCTAAAAGAATGAGGTGATGTCGCACATTGTTTTTGCTGAGTTCACAATCCAGTTCGCCGTTGATGATATAGGCTTCAATGCCGATGATGGGCTTGATTCCTTGCTTTTTGGCTGATCTATAAAAGTCTATCGCTCCAAAGAGATTTCCGTGATCGGTCATCGCCACTGCCGGCATGCCCATTTCACGCGCCAGCTTGGTCATCCTGTCAACCCGGCAAGCACCATCTAAAAGGCTGTATTGTGTGTGATTGTGTAAGTGAACAAAAGACATCTTTAACTCCTCGCTTTCAGTAGATTCATGCTTTGCAAATGTAGCTAATGTGTCAAACAAAATCACGAAAAGCTATGCACTTGAAGTGGCAAGCGCGAAGAGCTAAGATGCGCTCCTAAAAGAGTCTATAGTCCAAATAACACTGTATTCTTTTTCTGATATTTCCTTCTTGGGTAATGTCAGTAGCGTCTATATAAAGAAGCCAAATTACCAATCAAGACAAAGTCCTCATGTTCCTCAGGTTTGACAAACATGGGCTTATATTCCTTGTTCAGAGGAAGCAGCAAAACGGTCTTGGTATCGTGATCTAAAGTCATCATCTTCAGCGTGATAGCGCCATCTATGCGCACGGCACAGATCTTGCCGGAGAGCTTTTCCCAATCTGCACATTGATAGATGATTACAATGTCGTCGTGATACAAAGAAGGCTCCATGCTGCTGCCATTCACGCGCAGACTGATGAACTTGCCCGGCGCTCCTTTGAGTTGCCCTTTACGGATGGTGATTGTATCCGCTTGAGGAAGACTGCTTTCCTGAGGCGGACCGGCTGCGATCTCTCCGCTCACGGGGATGTTTATCACCGTGCTATCCACGAGATCGATCTTGGCTTGGGCGATCTCTTCTAAACTGTTATTAAGCATCTCTTGCAAGGTTCGCCAGCCCTTGCTTTTGACGGACGCCAATTCTTTTTTCTCGCTTCCAAACATGCTGCCCTCGCCGGTGATAAGCCAATGCAAATCCAGCTCAAAAAGCTTCCAAAGCAGAACCATGTTATCCATAGAAGGTTTGTTTTTTCCGCTCTCCAATTGGGATATAGCAGATGAATTGATTCCTAAGCGATCGCCGAGTTGCGCCTGCGTGAACCCGAGTTCATAGCGTAATTCTCTAAGTCTTTTTCCAAGCATAATACCTCCCTACTTCACGTTATTGTTGCTCAAGACATGTTGACAGATTATCTATTGCGGTGAAGATGTCAAGCAAAATCTTTAACTTATAGTGATAAAGTTTCACTTAAAGTAAGCTTAGGTGCCTGTCAGCCGCTTTTGATCGCGTTTTGAGCAAGACTTCTTTTTCTTTAATAGTCATGAAGATACCTCTATCCGCCGCTCTGTTTATGGAGAAAGACGGTATAGAACACATCAAAGCTCATTATTAGCTTTACTGAATAGAGCTTAGCGCAGAGAGCTTTGACATAGGATGAATTGCTGAAATGCTCCTAAAAGACTTTTCTTGACAGCATTAGGCAAACAAATATGTTTGAGCAAATATGAATATCGCGAGGAAAGAATGGATATCAAGAAAGATAAACAAGCAGAAAACCAAATGACAGACCTTGATTTCAGCGCATTGGAAGAGACGCAACTACGCAACCTCTTGGATGAAGCCGAAACTGATAGTGAGAAGTATTTCGCCATTTTAGAAGAACTTAAACACCGCAATCCCGATATGGACGCTCAGCCCTCAGAACACAGTGAGGACGAAGCTGGAGACATCGAAGAGGCTGCGCCTCAAGATACTATGGAAGAGACAGATGAGCTCGGCGACGACACTACCCAAGAGCCCACGGCAATCCACGCAGCAAAGCCCTTCAAGCCACTCAGCACATGGGGCAGCCGCTTATGGATAGTCCTCACCGCTCTTTTCAGCTTCGCCGGCGGCTTTTATTTTCTATATGAACAAAACAAATTTGGCTTGGTGGACGATTTCCAAGTCCTCATCATGCTTTTCATCGTTCTCTTTCTCACCTCGCTCAGCTATTTGCTTGCAGGGATACGCTTTGTAATAAACCGTGCAAACGGCATTAAAGAGAGAAGTGTCATCAGAATCGAACTATGGGTAATGACCGCACTTTGGGCGCTTTTAGGAGTTTTCATGCTTTACAACGCCTTGAATTCCATCATCCCCTTTTACAGGATGGGCTACGGTCTAAAGGTTTCATTCTTGATGTTCTTACCCATGTTAGCTCTGGTAATTGTTGCCCTGCTTCTGGCTATGTCTTTCTCCTATTTGGCACAAGAACTTTGCAGAAAAGAATAAAATAAGGGATAAAAAACAATGAAAAAAAGAGTAGGCATTTCGCTGTTAATCACACTATTTTTCCTGTGTTTTGCCTCACTATTTGCGCTCGAAGGCATGCCGGGACTGAGCTTTGGAATGAATGAAGACGAGGCAATCACTCAGCTGAAAAGCTTGGGTTTCACGCGCGATATGGAAGAGATAGGCTTCTTTTTTACCCAAGCGGGCAGTAATATCCGTCTTTATTTTTCCCCTGACGAAGATGAACTGGTCTCTTGGCTGGTGACTATCTCTATGGAAGACGAGAACATAGACCTCTTTGAAGAGGAAATAGTGGAGCTCTTGGCACGCTTGCACGGCTACGAATTGGACTATGATGCTGAATATCGTGAAACATTTTGGAAGATGGATCTTTATCACTTCCTCAATGCCGGCTTTGACGAGGGCGAAAAGAACTATTTGATTTTCTATGGAGACATTCGTCACGAAGACATAATTCCTTATTGAACCTCGCGATAGGGCAAAATAACCCCCCTCCTTTTTTCGTCAAAGAGAAGGGGGCAGGATGTTTAGGGAGTGTTATAGTTTTATATTAGAATCCAAACCAAGGACCGACAGTGATGGTCATACCTTGGAAAGTTGTATCAGGTGAGTTTTGGATTTCAAAGGTTTCGTTTGCCAATCCGTGCACGCGCCAATCTTTATTTAATGAGTAGCCATAGTTATAGCCAACTTCCGCACGCAATCCCAGCCATGAAAGGAAGTGATATTGCAATTCCACTCTCGGCTGAACTGTGAGATATCCTTTATGCAAAAGGAAATGCGTGTTGTTTGAGCCAGTGATGGTATTTGGCATGGTTTCCCAATCATAACTTGAGTTTGAGTTCAAGAATTCTAACTCTTGATATGCACCACCCAGCATGATTCCGATACTGCTTATTATGCTCTTACTAAAGGGGATACGCTTATCTAAGGTCACGCCGCCCAAGAGGTTTTTATATTTCATCCAAGTATGGTAAATGGGATTGCTACTTGGTTTTTTCTTTGTATCGGAAAAAGTGGTGACTTGTCCGCCGAGCATAAAGCCTTTACCTATAGGGAGTTTGCCTGCAACACCTTGCTGCAAAAGCCCTTCGGTGCGGAACTTTTCAAAGTTTAAGTCTTTATGTGAGATCAAGTTATTGATATCTTCCATATCCAAAGTTATCCACATTGGCACCCATGTAGCGCCGCCATAGCCGGAGCTGAGACGCTTCTTGCCGGGAACACGAGGCTTTTCTGCATCTTCTTCGGGAACGCCGGGACGTGCGCCGAGAGTCATATCCAAGCCCATCAAATCCCCATCACGAGAGATCTCCAGGGTGATCTGATCGTTTGCTCTCAAAGTATTGAGAACCTTGTCAAAAGTAGCCATATTATTGATTTTCTGATTGTTTATCTTGAGGATGACGTCATCTTCCTGCAGGCGGAAATGCCAAGCGGGAGACTCTTTACTAACCCAAGAAATTACAATCCCATAGTTTTGTTGCAAACCCAATTCCTGAGCTTTGGGGAAGGTGAGATCTTCTGCAATTATGCCAAAATATGCCGCATCTGCCGGTTCCGGGGTGAAAGCCGTCGTTGTGACAGGCTTAATCTCCGAATCGACAGGCTCGCTGATGGGATCAATCGCATGATCTTCAGCCATGACCACGCCAAAAAGCAAGCTCAAAGCCAGTGTCAAAAATAGTGCCTTTTTCATCTTTTTTTCTCCTTAAGAAATTAATTCCTTGTTATACCTATATTATATGCAATTGGCGTGCCAAACCAAGATACTTGTCTATCTATTGAAATATCATGCTCTTATGATGATCTTCGGGCTTAGCGCGACAACTGACTATATCATTTTGATATAAAAGCTATATCATTCTGAGATAAAGGGCTTTGGGATTTCTGATCTGATCTTGAGCGTGGGATTATGTGAAAGATTTATCTGAATAAGCTCAATCAGAATTATCACATCTATAACGGTTTAGATTATTTTGTCAATATTTATTTTCGTAATGTTTATGATCGGGTCAATTGTTTCATCTCTTCCGGGCAAATTCGTATCTGATCCACCTGTTTTTCTCTTCAATTTTTCGCTTCTTTTCCATGCCTTCCTTATAGGATTCTGGTCATGATGTGGTCATGATATGCTCATCGCCATGACCACATCATAGGCGGAAGCTAAGCTGTAACCTATAGGGAAGCAATGGGATATGCGTATTTTGCTTGTGGATTTGGGTGTATTAGTCAGGTATATCACCTCTTTTTTGGTAGGTTAAAGTCATCATTAACCGAAAAAAGTGGAGTTTTTTCCGTTAAATCCTTAAATCACCAATCGTTAAATCGGCGAAAGAGGTGAGCACAGTCTCACAATAAACTTGACAAATATTTCATAAATCAATATAATGCAACCGTGATGCAATTGAATATAAATAATAAATAACGAGGGACGGTAATTCCCTCATAATCTTGAAATACAAAGAGTTGGATGTTGCGCCAATTCATAACATTCCGGCGGTTTCAAATGCCGTCTCAAAGAAAAATAAAGGAGAAATCCCATGAAAAAAATCAAAGGCATTGCCTTAATTATTTTTGTATTGAGTTTGTCTGTTCTGTTTTTTAGCTGTGGTGAGAAAACAACGGAGCCTAAGGAAACAAAGGTGGCAACTCCCACATTTAGCCCCAGAACGGGGACTTATGAGACACCTCAATATGTGACCATCGAATGCGCTACAAAAGGTGCTGCTATCCTTTACACCACTGATGGAAGCGAGCCGGGTGCTGCCTCTACGATTTATAGCGAACCTATCAAAATTGATTCAGATACCACGATTAATGCACAAGGCCTCAAAGATGGATTGCTTGATAGCGATATTTCAAGTGTGTCTTATATCATTAATCTGCCTACTGTCGCAACGCCGGTTTTTAGTCCCGCAGGAGGTGTCGTTGAATATCCTCAAAGCGTCTCTATCAGTTGCGCTACAGAAGGTGCTGTGATTCACTACACTACAAATGGGACAGCACCAACGAGTTCTTCAACTCTTTATGAGGGAGAAATAGAGATTAATTCTAATACAACTCTTAAGGCAAGGGCATTTAAGGAAGACTGGAATGATAGCGATATTGCAACTGCTAACTTCTTTTCTCTCATGGATATGATCCCAGTCCCCGGCGGCACTTTCACCATGGGTAGGACACGGGGAAGTGGAGACAGCCATGAGCTTCCCACTCATAACGTGACGCTGAATTCTTTTTACATTGCTAAATACCAAGTGACACAAAGTGAATATCAGGATGTCATGGATTTCAATCCGGCTTTAGGTTATGGAACAGGCAACGATTATCCTGTTTATTATATAAGTTGGTATGATGCTATAAAATACTGTAATTTACGCAGTATGAATGAAGGACTAACGCCGGTGTATAGCATCAGCGGTTCTACTAATCCGGATGATTGGGGTCTCGTTCCCAATTGGAACAATGTTACATGGAATGCTGCCGTATGTGATTGGAATGCCGATGGTTACCGCTTGCCCACGGAAGCAGAATGGGAGTATGCCGCTCGCGGTGCTGCAAATAGTCCCGATTATCTCTATAGTGGCTCGGATACTGTTGATGACGTGGCTTGGTATCATGAGAATTCCGATGACAATACGCATCCCGTGGGAGACAAACCTGCCAATGGGCTTGGAATATACGATATGAGCGGCAATGTTTATGAATGGTGCTGGGATTGGTATGGTGGGACATATTATTACACTACTCCTTCCAACAATCCAAGCGGGCCTGAGAGCGGGTCATACCGTGTTCTGCGCGGCGGTTCTTGGATCAATTACGGCGATCGCTGCCGGGTTGCATTTCGCGCCTTCTTTGCTCCTTCTGATAAGGAGAATTATGTTGGCTTTCGAGTTTGTAGAACTGCAAATTGATAAGTTAAAATTAAGTAATTGATTGAAAGATGTCCTCGGCTGAGGGCATCTTTGTTTTGGGTTACTTAAATGGAATGTTGTCGCTCGTTAACCGAAAAAGCATAGCTTTTTATCTCGTTAAATCGGCGAGCGTAGCGAGCTTACGCGCCAATAGTTCTTGACAAGATTTGCCATTTCATACTCCATGCAAAAAAGAGGTATTATAAATGAAGATCTGCATCATATCAAATTCACATCTCACCGGCGATGTGCGTCTCTACCACAAATTGGCAAAGAGCCTTGCGCAAAAGGCGGAGACCTATGTCCTATCCGGCAAAGGCATGATCAATAAGGAGTTGAACCCATATCAGATCATCGTGGATGCAGATTCTCCGAACAAAATTCTCCCTTCGCTTTATAGGGAATGTATGCGCATCAAGCCGGATATCGTGATCCCCGTGGAGCCGCTCACCGTACCGGTTGCCTTGCTATTGAGGCGCCGCTTGGGCTGTCGTGTGATCTGGGATATTCATGAGTTTTTTGCCTATGCTCACGGCGAGCGTTATCACTTTCTGCTTCGTCCTTTTGTGCGTTTTGCTTATCTAAGATTCCAGCGCATGCTTGCGCGCAGTGTAGATGGCATAACTGCCGTGAATCTAAGTATCTTACAGCAGCTGCTTCCCGGCAAGATATCGCCCAAAAAGCATATCGTTTTGCCCAATTATCCCGTTGCCGGAGTTTGGGACGGTGATCAAGATATCCCGCACTCTCTCAGCGATCTCTGCAAGATGAATTTCGACCTGATCTATATAGGCGGAATCAGCAAAGATAGGGGCATCCTGCAGTTGCTAAAAGCCGCTACTTTGCTCAAAAAAGACTTTCCCTTGCTCAAGATTCTCATCGTGGGTAGATTTGCCAATGAGAAGATTCAGCGTGAGTTCAACAGTAGCGTAAGTAATTATAATCTCAATAGAACGATATTCTATCAAGAGTGGGTTCCGCTGGAAAAAGTGGGGCTTTTGCTGAAGCGTTCGCGCTTTGGGATCTGGTTTTTCAATCCCTCAAATTGGCGCATGCCTCAGCATCTTCCGCTTAAGGTTTTGGAATATTTTGCAGCAGGCTTGCCGGTGATTTCGATCAAGTCTTCCTTGATGCAAGGGCTGATCTATCATAATGATCTCGGTGCACTTAGCCCCAGTTTCCGTGCGAAAGATATTGCGCTGACCATCCTCAAGATGCTCAGGCTGACTGACAAAGAATATGCCGAGATGAGCGCGCGTTGTTTGGAGATTTCAAACACCCGCTTCGTGTGGGAAAGCCTTGAGCCGGCGCTATTTGGACTGATTGATCGATTCTCATGAACATACTTTATATCAGCTATTTCTATCCGCCTTTGGGAGGGCCTGCTTCGCTAAGAAACCTCAAAAGTGTGAAATATCTCACGGAGCGCGGGGCAAAGATTACGCTGCTCACGGTGGGACAAATTCAGTATTCTTATGAAGATGAGAGCCTGGTGCAAAGCTCGCTGGCAGAGCGCATTATCCGCGTTCCTTCTTGGGATCCGATGTCGCTTTTGTGTCGTTTTAGTAGAGGTGAAGGCACGTCATCTGAGGCGATCTATAAAAAGAGTCCGGAGAGGCTCAAACTCTTTGTGCGCCGCTTGTTTATGATCGATGATAAAGAGCTTTGGCTTCCTAATCTATTTATGAGGGCATATCGCGAGCTGAAAAGTGAAGATTATGACATGATATATGTGTCTTGCGGGCCTTTTTCATCTGCTTTGGTGGCGTGGATCTTGGGGCGCATCTTTGGCAAAAAGCTGGTGATTGATTATAGGGATTATTGGACTCTTCTCTCGGATTATGATCTCTTTGGAAGTGTGCTCAAACGCAGATTAAATCGTGCTTTGGAGAGGAAGATACTGCGCTCGGCGGACTTCGTGGTTTCGGCGACATCCGGGATTCTTGATGAGCTTATAAGTGAGTTCGATCCCGCATTGCCATCGCGCAGCTATGTGCTTTATAATGGGCACGATGAAGAAGATTACAGCGGCTTACCTTTTGCCTCGCCGGATGAGCAGTATTTCACGCTCAGCTATTTCGGTGCGCTCTATGCGCGGCGTAGCCTGAAATATCTGTATCAGGCAGTAGCAAAGCTCGAAGAGGAGAATGTGTCTCAAAAGCCCATCCGCATACGCCTTTACGGAAGCTTCAATCATGATGCGATGCGTGAGGTAGAGGAAAGCGGTATTGCGGACAAAATCGAGATCATTCCGCCTATGAGCCACAGTGAAGCGCTCTTTGAAATGCAGAAATCCGATGCGCTGATTCTTATCATAAATAGCAGTAGTCCAAGGGGGACGCTCACCTCTAAAGTCTTTGAATATCTGCGTCTCGGCGTGCCGATTCTTGCGCTCGTTCCCAAAAATAATGAGGCGGCGGAGCTTTTGGTGGAATGTGGGGCAAAATATATCGCGGCAATGGAATCTATGTCGTCGATAGAGGCGTGTTTGAAAGAGATGATAGGGGAGAATCCGGGCAGGCAAGAGCCGAGCGCTCAGTTGGCGAAATATGAACGTCGCAGGCAGGTGGGAGAGCTATTTGAGAGGCTTGATGAGTTAGTTAGTTCGTAGTTGCTTGGTTCTTAGTTTTAGTGTTCAGGGCAGTTTCATTCGCATAAATTCGCGGTAAAATCCCCGCTTTTCTACCCCAAATCGCAATCTTTTAAAATAAAACTATTGACAGAATAATGTCATCCTCATATATACTACCAGATTAAATAATAAGGAAATATCATGGCACGGCTTTTTGCAAAAGACTATCACGAGCGCTCCAACAGCTGGTTTTTCAATCATGCTGTCATCGTGTTTGAAGAAGGAGACCTTTGGCATTGGCACACTGAGGATGAATCAGGAAATATCCTCATGCGCTTTTATCCCACGGAAGAAAAGCGTTCGCATTTCAGTGAATGGGTAGAGCTTTTATATGATGCCAAAGCTGGCAAGATCAAAGAGTTCCAATGCGCTGAATGCGGTCAAGACGAGGGCTGTCGCCACTTTCTCTCCCTTTTGCTTTATGCCTATAACCATATTTCCGACGACATCTTCAAAGAGGAGATCATACAGACGGGCGATGGAGACAGCCTGCGTGGGTCAAATCGCCTTTTGGATAGTATATCCGGTGCATACTTTGAGATTGAGGGCATATATAATCCTAAGCAAAGCAAGGTTCGCGTATATCATCGCGGCTTTGACGGGATAGACCTTTCTGCTTATGCCAAATATCTTTGCGGAACAAATCCTAAAAAACTTAGCTTCCCCGAAGACGAGCTTTTTGATGAAAACCTTAAGAGCTTTATCGCTCATTTGGAGGAAGTTCGCTCGGCGTATAGTAGGAAGAACAACTTTTGGTCACTGAATAAGCCTGACTTTGCCGGTCTTTTGGTGAGGATGAAACCGCTTTCTACGCGGCTGATTATCCGCGAGACCAATGAAGAGCTGGTATTTGCAAAAAATCCCTTTGAACTCTCTTTGCGCATTGAGCCTGCAGGCAAGAGTGCATTCAGGCTCAGCGCTGTTCTTGTCGATGAGCTTTCTGCCATCTATTCCGGCTATCCTGCATGGCTGTTTTTCCGCAACAAGGCTTATGAGCTTTACTTGCCTTTCACGAACGAGGTGATAGATAAGATATTTGATGGCAATATGTTGCTCAATGATAAAGATCTCGTGTTCTATCGCACAATCGTGCGCGATCAGCTTGCTCAAAAGAATATATATCTTGATTTTGATAAGGATATAGTCCTGCCGCAGATCATCAGCACTCCGCCAAAGAGTCGCTTATATATCAAGGCTTTAGGCGAAGATATCCTGCTGGAAGGCGCGCTGATCTATGATGAAATGTATGAGATTCCGCTCTCGCATCTGCGTTTCGGGAAGCCGCTCATCTATGCAAAGCCTCATAAACATGATGAGGCAATGTGGTTCTATCTGCCTTACGCTCTTGAAGATAAGGTGAAGCGTTTGCTTAGGGCGCTGCCGCCTCCCGAGACGGATAGATTCGAGCAAAAAGCACAGCTGCTCTACACTCCCAATCGTTTTGAATATCTCAAAGAGGCGATATTCCAGATTGATGATCAAGAGTGGGATATCCGCGTGGCAGACGAACTAAGTAGTAAGTTTATCACTAAGATACGCCTTGAAGTAGAGTTTGAGATAAGTCGCACGGAAGACATAGATTGGTTTAGTTATAACGTGTCTTATAGACATAAAGACCTACGCTTTTCGCATGAGGAGCTGAAGGCTTTCTTCCGCTCAGATGAGGAGTTTTTGCACACAGTGGACGGGCGTATATTCTATATCACCAATCCGCAGATCTTTAGCGAGATCGAAAAGCTGGTCTCAAAAAGCGAAGAAGACATTGATAACGTGTATCGTGCGCGCATACGTAGCTTGCCGTATTATCAGCGTTTACAAGAAGAGAATCCTGCATTCCGCATCTATGGAGATGACTTTGTTCAGGCTATGTTCCGCGATCTCAAACGTCGTCGTCTGGATGAAGAAGTTCAATTGCCGCTCAATCTGCAGCGCGTCTTGCGTGGCTATCAGAAGTCAGGCATAGCATGGATCAAGATGTTGCAACACTATGGTTTAAATGGTATTCTTGCCGACGAGATGGGCTTGGGGAAAACCATTCAGGCGCTTGCCATGATTGCAGCCACTCCGGTTGAAAGCACGAGCATAGTGATTTGCCCTAAGACCCTGCTCTACAACTGGGCGGCGGAGATAGAAAAGTTCCATACAAACATCAGTTTTGCCATTGTTGAAGGCACAAAAGAGCACAGGCAAGAGATACTGCAGAGCCCCAATATTCGCCTCTTTCTGATCGGCTATTCCATGGTTCTCAGCGAGCTTGAAGTGCTTAAAGAGATGGACTTTGAGTGGATAATATTGGATGAAGCGCAAAACATCAAGAATGTCTCTGCGCAACGCACTTCAGCCATTAAAAAGCTGAGCGGAAAGCACAGGCTCGCGCTTTCGGGAACTCCCATAGAAAATAACGTTACCGAGCTTTGGAGCATCATGGATTTCCTCATGCCGGGCTATTTAGGAACTCTGCCGCGCTTTAAGCGCAGATTTGCTCAAAGCGAGGATAATAGTGAGGCGCGTGATGGCTTGCACAGACAGGTTTTGCCCTTCCTTTTGCGTCGCGTGAAGAAGGACGTCCTGCTGGAACTGCCGGATAAGCAGGAACAAATAGCCTGGGCGGCGATGAATCCCTTGCAGGAAAAGCTATACTTGCAAATACTCGATGATGTGAAGCGTAAGCTCATGCCGGGAAGCCAGGAAGAGATGAGCTATGTGCATATCCTTGCTGCGCTTACTAAGCTCAGGCAGGTTTGTAATCATCCGCATTTGGCAAATCCTGATATATTGCCCAAGCCGGAGCTTTCCGCGAAGTTAGAGCTGCTGTTGGAGCTCGTTCAGGATGCAATCGGCGGTGGACATAAGATACTCGTTTTCTCGCAGTTCGTGCAAATGCTAAAGATCATCAGGAAGGTATTTGACGAAATGGGAATCAAATACAGCTATTTGGACGGGCAGACTAAGGATAGGGCAGGGGCGGTGCAGAGCTTTGAAGAAGATGAGAGCATCCGTGTATTTCTCATCAGCCTGAGAACGGGGGGAACGGGGCTGAATCTCACTGCGGCAGATACCGTGATACTCTATGACCCGTGGTGGAATCCCATGGTGGAGAACCAAGCCATAGACCGCGCGCATCGCATTGGACAAACCAAGAAGGTGCAGGTCTATAAACTCATCACAAAAAACAGCGTGGAAGAGAAGATCATCTCATTGCAAAAGAATAAGTTGGATATGTTTTCTCATGTTATCGAGGGCGGCGCCGCATCACTGAAAGCAATGAGTATAGACGATCTTCGTAGCCTCTTTGATTGATCATTTAACTTACACAAAAAGCCTGCAAGTCTCTTGATAGACCCGCAGGCTAAATATCTTTATCTATATTAACTTAGGGCTTGGGAAAGATGCGTGCCCAATCCGGCTCGACCATGTCATCGGCACCAAAGCCGTGATACTTTCCGTCGTCTCCGTCAAACCAGAGCTTGCGCCCTTCGCCCACGGGATTGTCCTTGGTTGCCACAGCCATGATGATCTTGAAAGGCGAAACATGGACGTAGCGGTTTTCATCAACATTCTTCAGCTTTTCTACCATCTCGGTAGTGTATATTTCAGAGGATTTCCAAGCAACAGCAAAGTTCCAGTTCTTTGATATCGATGCTTTGAGGTTCAGTTCGCTGAGCGCTTTTTCCACATCGAAGCCACCGGCGCTTTCATGGGTTTGCCAATAGGCTTCCACATAGTCTTTCATCTTTGAAAGTGCATCAAAAACCGCTTCTTCACGCTGTGTCCTTTGCATATCACGCACACGGGGAACCACGAGAATGAGCGCGACCACTATCACGATCAACGCCGCAAGAATATAGTATTTAACACGAGATTTATTGTTCTTTTTAGCCATTTCTGACTCCTTGATTTATGTGATAGCTTAGCTTTTCGATAGATAAAAAACAGTCAAGAACAATCTTTTAAATGGCTTTGTTCCTGACTGTTTTTATTTCGCGAATTAGTCCTTATCAATCGCCGAAAGCAGCTGCTGAGCCTCTTCGCTGGTGATCTTGCCGGATTCTAACATTTGTAGGATCTTTAACCGGCTGCGTTCGCCGATTTGATCTTCTTCGGCCTTCTTTTGGCTGCCTAAGTAGGGCTTGAGCAGCGGGCTTTCCACCACCTTATTGATGTAATCGCTGAGGGCATCATGTCCGAAATATTCGCTTTTGATTTCGTCGAACTCAGTTTTGACCATCTTGAGACTGTCTTTGATGTTTTCATAGATCTGCTCGCTGAGATCGTCTGCCTTTGCTACGACGCTTGCTTTTGCCACCTTAAGTCCTTCTTCTGAAAGAGCTTCCTTCATCTTCTCGATGGCTTCGTCCACTTTGCATTTGATGTTTTCTTCTTTGATGGAGCTTGCCATCTCGCTGAGTTGTGCACCTATTTTATTGATATGTTCCTTGGCTACTTGCAACTCCTCGCCTTGCTGAGCTTTAGCGAGCGCCGACCTGAGCTGATCCATGATCACTTTGATGATGCCTGAGCCGGCGTCGGGATCATAAGAGAGCTTGATAGCGGCATTTTCTGTCTTGAGCCTAATCCTTGTGGGAATCGTGCCCTCAAGACGGTTATCCATGTGATAGATGCCGGTTTCTTGCTTAATGAGCTCGGTTTCCAGCTGCGATCTTATGCGACCACGCTCCGACTTCGCAGTGAGCTCAAAGGGGAGGTTGGGCGGGAATACGAGGTGCAAAAGTCCGTTCTCGCTTTCCAGTTCAAAGTCGCCATTTTCCACATACTCGGTCTCATAATAGATGGCGCCATTCTCGGTCTTGATCTTTAGTTTGGGGAAGCTTGCCACGCGCATCTTTACATGTCCGTTCTCGCTTTCCAGCTTGAGATATTGGCCTCTGATATTCTCTGCAGAAAGAGGGGCATTTTCAAGCTCTATCTCAAGATCACCGTTTAGGTTCTGCAGGGAGACGGGACCGTTTTCGCTCTCCACTTCAAATCTGCCCGTGCAGTCGCTGAGAGCAAGCGGTGCGTTCTCGCTTTCTGCATCAATATCACCGCTAAGACCCCTTAAACTGAGGGGATAGTTCTCTGTCTTTGCCTTCAGTTTCTTACCGGCAGGAACGGCAACAATCAGCATGGCGCGCTTTGAATCTCGCCAAGAAAAAGGCAGTCCCATGAGCTTTAGCTTGAAAGTGCTGCCCTCTTGGCGGTCTCGCACGTACTGCTCCAGATCAATGCGCGAGCCTTTACCTGAATCATAGACGAGAGCCTCAAGGTGAAGCTTTTCGTCCGCGGAAGTCTCAATCCTCATCGGCGCCATATCGTTGTCGATAACGACCTTTCTGACAGCGCTGAGGTCCCACATTTTTTCTAATGAAAGTTTAGTCATTGTTCTCTCCTTTTATTAATCATTTCTACTGCGCCTTCCACATCGATGAAGCCGGATTCGAGATCGCCCAAGATGTCCGAGAAGTCGTCGTCATCACTCTTCTCTTGCTCATCGGCAATGACGCTCACGATCTCTGAGAGCCTGCTTTTCACCGTGGGATAAGATATGCCCAGTCTGTTTTGCAATTCCTTGAGGTTGCCTTGCACCAAAAGGAAAAGCTTGATAAATTCCAGCTGCGAGGAGCTGAATCCTTCTAACCAATTACGCGTGAATTCCCCCTTGAAACTAATCTCGCAAGAGGGGCAGTGGTATTCATTCACTAAGAGTTCTTCGCTACAAATAGGACAATTCGATAAATTCATTTTTCAAACCTCACTAATCTTAAAGTCAATATAAATTATATTGATATCATGTCAAGGAGAAAATCAATAAAGTTAATCTGAGGTTTAATAATCTTTATGTTTTGCCTTGTTTTTCTTGCATTATATTGATGTCTTTATATGATTCAAAACTCTGCGATCCCTCATAACTCTTTGTATTACCATCTCTTACCTATTGGATTCAGCCTATGATATCGTGGAGATATGCTCATGCCTATGACCACATCATGACCATATCATCACGAGAACCCTATAAGGAAGCCATGGCAAAAACGTGAAAAACACGATATGAGCGAATCAAAATATTTGAGTAAAAGGCTGATATTTGCCTTGACCATTTTAGCCGAGCAAAATAAGCTTGGAATCATTACAGAGAAGGAGAGATCAGATGATTTATCTAACCAAAGGGGATATCACTTTATTTGATGGCGACGCAATCGTAAATGCAGCCAATGAAAGGCTTTTGGGTGGCGGCGGGGTGGATGGTGCCATTCATCGTGCAGCCGGAAGAGAGCTATATGAATACTGCAAAACCTTAGGCGGATGCAAGACAGGGCAAGCCAAGATCACGCCCGGCTATAAGCTGAAAGCCAAACACATTATTCATACCGTTGGTCCTATCTATAAAGACGGAAACAGCGGCGAACCGGAGCTTTTGCGCTCTGCTTATCAGAATAGCCTGAAACTCGCGCAAGAACACAATCTGAAGTCCATTGCTTTCCCTAATATTTCAACGGGAGTGTATGGATATCCCAAGAAGGAAGCGGCACAGATCGCTTTTGAGACCGCGCAAGACTTTCTCAAACGTAATGCTGATATGGAAATCTGGTTCTATGTCTTCGATAACGAGAACTTCGAGCTTTATAAAGACTTTGAGGGTATTCTGTTGCAGTGAAATCGCGCAGGCTGATACTCACGCTTTTAGCGCTATTTTTCCTCGTTTTGCCGCTTATGGCTGAGGGCGAGAGCTTTGACTTCAAAAGCTATATCTTGTCTTATCCCAAGAGCGTGGTGCATGCGCCAAAGTATTTTGTTCAAGAAAAGCCGGAGTTGATCGCTCTTTTTGCGCTGGGAACGGGCGGACTGTATTTCCTTGATAAGCAAATAGCTAATTCTGTTTCTTGCGATGAGAGCGGCAGGATGAATGACGTATATACCATTGTGAGCGGCTTCGGCGATGCGAAATATGTGTTTCCCGCTTTGGGTGCGACTGCATTGAGCGCGTATCTCTTGGATGCAGACGAGCTTTTAGATATGTCGCTTATGAGCTTGAAAAGCGCCGTGCTCAGTTCTGCCGCGACATACACTCTTAAGACGGTGATTCGAAGGGGGCGTCCGGAGGAGCAGAGAGGGGAGAAGTTCATAGGTTTCGGCTTTGATATCAGTAAGCGAGAAAAGAGCTTTCCCAGCGGGCACAGCACTCTTGCATGGAGCATTGCGCCGGTGATCGCAGCTCACTATCCGGATCAAGCGTGGGTGAAACCTCTGGTTTACAGTCTTGCCGGCGTCGTGTCTTTTTCACGCCTTGCGCAAGATAAACATTGGGCATCAGATGTCTTCGCCGGTGCGCTTATAGGGTATTCTACGGCTCAGCTTTGCTTGAAAGATAAGCCGCAGCTCACGTTCACAATTCTGGAAGACGGCAGCTTTATCGCCGGCTTTTCAAGCTCTTTTTAATAGGCAAAAAAAAGGCTGCAATCAATCAGAGACTGCAGCCTATATAGTGTTAATTTAGACTTTTAATAGTAGCGAAGCAGCACGTATCCTGCGCTGATTGCAATCGCCATGATCATAAATATGAAACCAATCTTGGTGAATTCCTTGAAGCTGATGCGATAGCCGCTACGAGTAGCAATTCCCACTGCCACGATATTTGCAGAAGCACCGATGAGGGTTCCATTTCCACCCAAGCAGGTTCCCAACGCCAGAGACCACCATATCGGATCCATGGCTTTGGGCGTGGTTATCACCTTCTCCATTTGTTCCAAAACAGGAATCATCGCCGCCACGAAAGGCACGTTGTCCACAATAGAGCTAAATATGCCGGAGAGCCACAAAACAGCCATTGAAGTCTTGCGTGGATCTCCCTTTGTAGCCGCAATTATTCCATCGGCGATCTTGCCAATGAATCCTGTCTCTTCCAGGGATTTGACTATCATAAAGAGTCCCATAAAGAAGAAGATTGTCACCCAGTCTATGTCTTTTGCCAGGATGTGTTCCACCCTCTTTCTATCTGAAAGTAGCATGAGCACGAGGCCTGCGGTCATGGCTATCGTCGCCGTTCCCAAGTGCAAGAGATGCTGCACGGAGAAAGCTGCCAGCATGAGTCCGAGAATGATGAGGCTTACATAGAGCAGTCTCTTATCTTTGATGAGGTTTGCCTCGCTATAGCTCATGAGCTTGGCTTTATCTTCGTTCGAGACCTTCATCTTGTTTTTATACATGAGCCAGATGAGTCCTACAGATGCGGCGGTGATTACCAGCACGGGCGGGGTGAGGTTCACGATGAAATCTATGAAGCTATAGTCCGTTGCCGAGCCAATGAGGATGTTTGGCGGATCACCAATCATCGTTGCAGCGCCGCCTGCGTTCGAACCTATCGCCATGGTAGTGATGAAAGGCACAGGTGTGATCTTCAATTCACTTGCTATCAACAAGCCAATGGGCACGAGTATCATCACGGTGGTCACGCTGCCCAAGAAAGCCGAAACAAAGGTGGTGAGCAGATACATAAGTATCATTATCGAGAGCGGCTTACCCTTCGCAATCTTGGCAATCTTGATGGCCAGATACATGAAAAGCCCCGTCTGCCTCAACACAGAGATTACAAACATCATTCCGATCAGGAAGAAGATAACGTTCCAGTCTATCGCCGAAAACGCAACATCTTGAGCCACAATCCCCGTGAGAATGATGGCAAAGCCACCAATGAGCGCTGCTAGCATCTTATTTATCCATTCAGTGATGATAAATAGATAGCTGAGCCCAAAAATGATCAGAGCCAAAACCATCAGAGTCATTTGATCACGCCCATGAATATCTGCATCATTACATCCATCGCTGTGACTACTCCGGCTAACTTGCCGTCGCTATCAACGACAGAGAAGAAGCGCTTGCCTCTTTGGATCATCTCGAAGACCGCTTCGGGGATGGATGCATCCGGTCTGAGCGTGATGCAATCCTTATCCATGATCTCGCCCACGGTGAGCTTGTCTTCCATCTCGAAGAGCTTTTCCAATGGCTCATAAGCACGCAGGAAGCTGAGATTATCCAGCATCATGAGATACTCCGGCACGCCCACTTTGAGCAGGTTGAGTATGCTTGCTTCGCCTAAGAACTTGCCGCTTTCATCCACCACAGGGAGGCAGGAGTGAGAGCGCTTGCCCAGGGTTTCGCTGAGCTGGGAGAGCAGGTCATCCGGCTTGATGGTCACCACATCCGTGATCATGATATCGGAAATGGTGATATCCTGTTTGATGCGGATCTCTTCTTTCTTGATGATATGCACAGTTTGTGCGCCGCCATGAGCTTCGTGCAGCGCCTTCATCATGTCTTCATCTTTGGAAATCTTGAGCAGTGCCGCAACGAGGTTTAGATATAGGTTTGACGAGCTTTTATCCGAGAATACGAGGCACACCCAGGCGATGGGAGTGCCGTTATAATCCAGCGGTTCTTCAAGGAACGCCATGGATAGCACGGTATCTTTGAAGCCTTCCACGCGGATGTGGGGGATTGCAATGCCCGTCCTATATGCAGTGGGCATCTGGGTTTCTCGTTCCATTACCATCTCATATAGATCGTCTCCGCAGATGGGCATTTGATGCTTTCTGCAGATGAGATCCACCATGTCGCGATAGAG